>Ga0163154_10001576_pt1 | contig 35030 bp, 21 predicted proteins | sample OliLakLV19MP9P1_FD_148649 | JGI IMG/M metagenome (GOLD analysis project Ga0163154, IMG submission 148649) | Freshwater microbial mat bacterial communities from Lake Vanda, McMurdo Dry Valleys, Antarctica - Oligotrophic Lake LV.19.MP9.P1 | ecosystem: Environmental > Aquatic > Freshwater > Lake >... | reverse complement strand
GGGATGACCCGGTCGGATGGGGTGAAGGAACAACATTTACAATTGTATTACCCATTGTCTGAATCAGGATTTTCGAGATTAGAAGATTAACAGGATGAGATTAGTTGACTATACGTATGAAATAAAATTAACCAATAAAAAAATCATGTAAATTATTTAATCAATTTAATCATGGTTCAGACCAATTATGATATTATAAAAGCACACGCCGGTGAATTGAAAGTAGATTCTAAAGAACTGCAACTTAAGAACTGTATTATTCATTTGCCCTTTTAATTATAGAAATGAAAAAAAGGAAATAAGCCCGGCATTACCTTTTTTCTTATCCGAATGCACTGCAATTCTATAAACTTGTTAATGCTAAATAAATATATCATTCTCAATTAAATTTTTTGTAAGTTTATCCTCACTTAAATAAACCTCCAATAGCATTATTTAAAACGCCACTTTACTTGTTTAATTAGTACCGCCCGGTTACTTTATTTTGATTTTATAAACTGATCGCTTCACCATAAACTGCTTTATTTATGAGGTTGAAACAATGGCTAAAATTAACTGCATTTACCGCTGTATTATTAGTATGCTCCCCGCAGGTTGCCTCCGCTCAAAACAAAGTAATTACAGGTAAAATAACCGACAGCAAAGATGGGTCAGCAATAGCCAGTGTTTCGGTATTTGCAAAAGGAACCGCAACCGGAACCCAAACAGATGTTACCGGTTATTTCCTGATTACTGTGCCGGAATCAGTTAATGTTTTAACGATATCGAGGGTGAATTATGTATCACAGGAAGTTTCAACCAAAAGTAAAAATATTATCGAGGTAGCCTTGGTGGCTGTGTATTCTACGCTTAATGATGTGGTGGTGATTGGCTATGGTACCACAAAGAAAAAGGATCTGACCGGGGCAGTGGGATCAGTATCTGCCAAAGATTTTAACAAAGGCATTTATACTTCTCCCGATCAATTAATACAGGGTAGAATTGCCGGGGTGCAAATAACCAATAACAATGGACAGCCAGGAGGGGCTTCAACCGTCCGCATAAGAGGCAACTCAGCGCTATCCGGCACAGGGCAACCATTGTATGTGATTGATGGCGTTCCTTTAGATGGCCGGTCACTACAGGCGGGCATTAATGCAATAGACGGAACTGCTGTACAAACCGGCATCAATCCGTTGAACTTTATAAACCCTGATGACATTGCCAGCATCGATGTGTTAAAAGATGCCTCTGCCACTGCCATCTATGGCTCAAGAGCTGCTTATGGTGTGGTGATGATCAATACCAAAAAAGCACAGGCGGGCCAGGCAAAGTTGAATCTGTCAGTTAGTACGGGTATATCATCTGTGTTAAAGAAAATTAAAGTTTTAAATGCATCCCAGTTTAGGGACGCCATAAAGTATTATAATGTAAATGATCCAACTAACCCATTGGATAAAGGAGGAAATGTAGATGCTTTAGACGAAATTCTTCAAAAAGCTATTCAGCAAAACTATACCATCGGCGTTACCGGTGGTAATGAAACCGGCAAATACCGGTTGTCAGTTAATTATTTAAACCAGGAAGGAATTATGCTCCATACCGGCTTTAAGAAATATGGTATCAACCTTACCAGCAATTTTAAATTTTTAGATAGTAAAAAATTAGGGTTGGATATTAATGTTAATTCAAATCAATCCATACAGGATGTTCCGGTGCCACAATTAAGTGCTGGAACTTTGGTTGTACCTGCCTTGCGGTGGAACCCAACCGATTCTTTAAGAAATGCGGATGGTTCAATCAAACCGGGAACAAGGGATAATCCCAATCCCATTGCAGTAACAGAATTGCTCAACAATAATTTTAAAGTCAATACTACACTGGCAAGCATATCCCCTTATTACAAGTTCAACGATTGGCTCGAATACAAATTATTGGTGAGTGTAAATTACAGTACCGGAATAACAAGAAGTTCCGTCAATAGAGATTTCCCCGGTCAGGCGGGAAGAGGTACAGCAACCCTCACCAATACAGAACTCATTACAAAACAGGTTACTAATACACTTAATTTTAATAAAAAATTTACTGATGATCTCCGGCTGGATGCTGTAGCAGGATTTGAATACATGGATTTTACCATGAAGGGATCCACTACAACCGGAACTGGATATATCGATCCCAGAAACACGACAGGCTTTGGTAACTATGGGTTAGATTATACAAATTATATTCAATTTTCTTCAACTGACTCTCGCAATATCTCCTCTTTTATTGATCCCGTAACAGAATTAAAATCTTTTTTTGGCAGGGCAATAGTTAACTATAAAGACAGATACCTGTTAACAGGTACTTTCAGGGCAGACGGGTCTACCAAATTTGGTAAAAATAATAAGTATGGTTATTTCCCCTCCTTTGCTGCCGCCTGGAACATCAGCAAGGAGTCATTTTTTAGAATCGGTTTTATTAACTCATTAAAAATTCGTGGTGGCTGGGGAAAAACAGGCAATCAGGAATTTCCTTCCGGTGCCTCGCAGGCAAAATATTCTTTTCGTGATAATGGAATTATCATACAGGTAAACAGCCCCAATCCCGACCTTAAATGGCAGAGCGACCGGCAATATAATTTTGGGGCCGACTTTTCCATTTTTAATAACCGCATTTCAGGAACAGTGGATTACTTTAATAAATCCACCACCAATTTATTATTCCCCGGCCCTCCCATTCAACCGGCTCCTCCCTCTTCAGTGGTACAGTGGATCAACCTCGATGGCAATGTAATTAACAAAGGGCTGGAAGTACTATTGAATGGAACAATTGTACAGAACGAAAATTTTAGTTGGGACCTCGGTGTTAATGCCAGTTTCTTAAAAAATACGGTTGCAAACATTCCATTTCCTGTTTATACCGGGTTTGTTGGCGGAGCCACGGTACAGATAATACAAAATGGCCATCCCATGCAGACTTTTTATACAAGAAAATTTTTGGAGCTGGATAAAAGCAGCGGATTATCTGTTTATCAATTTACCGATAGTGCCTCTTTATTTTATGTAGGTAATCCAAACCCTTCAACATTGTTAGGTATCAACACAACCTGCAGGTACAAAAAATTTACGCTTACAGCAAATATGTACGGCGCATTTGGACAGGATATTTACAACGTAACCGAGATGTTTGTTTTGAATGTTTCAAATATTAAAGCCGGTGGCAATATTGCGCTTTCTGTTTTCCAGGATCCCGTGAAAGAGTCGCTTGCCAACCCGGTTACGCCTTCCTCACGATACATCATGAAAGGCAGTTATTTTAAACTGGCTAACCTTACCATTGCTTATTCCCTTGGTAATGTGGCCAGGTCTTTTAAAGGAATGAACTTGTATGTTACCGGCCAGAATCTTCTCTTGTTTACAAAGTACCCTGGTTTTGATCCGGAGACGAATTCTATTAACGGTAATAATAATGGGGCTAATACCAATGTTCCTTCTTTAGGTCTTGACTACCCCCATTACCCGTCAGCAAGAACTTTCATTGTTGGAATAAATTGTTCCCTTTAAAAATTTTAAATGTAATAGCCATGTCACTAAAAATAAATATTTTATGCCTGTTTTTTACGGCAGCATTTATCCAGGGATGTACCAAGCTGGAGGAGCCATTCCGGGGCGATCTTACAGAAGGGCAGGTAGGAGCCGATTCAGCCAATACTGCCGCATTACTGGCAGGCGTATATAATTCACTTCAATGGCCATTTACGGGTTATCTGGAAATTTATCCATTGCAGGAGCTTTCGACTGACGAAGGAATTGCCCCTACACGTGGCCAGGATTGGGATGATAATGGTGTATGGCGTGTATTACATCAACATAAATGGGATGCAAATAGCGAAAGAATAAAAACATGTTTCAATACCTTAAACGGTATTTCATTTGCTGCAACAGACTTGCTACGATATCGTCCAAAAAATCAGGAGCAGGCTGAAGCAAGATTTATAAGGGCTTGGGTGATGTACTTGTTGTTAGATATGTTTGACCAGGTTCCCTACCGGGATCCGGGCGAAAATTTGAGTACACCTGCCAGGGTAAGAAAGGGAACGGAAGCACTGGATTATATCATCAGTGAGATTAACGCTGTTGAGGTTGATCTGCCGCCCGGACCGCCTTCCAGCAATGTATCCAGGGTAAATAAATATGCAGCCAAAGTATTACTGATGAAATGTTACCTGAACAGGATGGTATATGTAAACCGTACAAATCCTGTTCCTGATCCTACAGACATGAATAAAGTTATCAGCCTTGCTGATATGATCATAAACAGCAATGCATTTTCCTTCAGTGCCAATTACTTTGACAACTTCGCTCCTGATAATAATGTAAAAGTTCGGGAGAATATTTTTACACTATCTAACGATGGATTTTCAACACCAAATAATGCAATATGGTTTACCTGGGCAATGTTCTTTCATTACCACCAATCACCTTTTTTTACATTTAATGGATGGGCTACATTGTCTGATTTTTATGACAAATTTGAGGCCACCGATAAAAGAAGAGGACAGGTATATTCCCCAGCCGGTTCGCCCCCTAATCCAAGTGATCAAATAAATGTGGGTTTTCTTACAGGCCAGCAATACGACTATTTTACCGGGGCGCCACTAAGAGATCGGCCCGGGGCGCCATTGATTTTTACACGGGATGTAAAAAATATTGAATTAGGTTCAAATCTAGAAATTACAGGCATCAGGCCATTAAAATATTTTCCTGACTGGAATTCCTGGTATGGCGGGCATAATGATTTTGTTTTTTTTCGTCTTCCCGATGTATTACTGATGAAAGCAGAAGCTATACTAAGAGGCGGAACTCCCACATCCGCAGGATATGGCAGTAATGCCAAAGAAATCGTAAACGCCATCCGTACACATCCATCAAGAGGCGCTACTGCTATGTCTACAGTAACGCTGGATAGTTTATTGGATGAGAGAGGAAGGGAATTATGGTGGGAGGGCTGGAGAAGGCCCGATTTAATAAGGTTTGGAAAATTTCTGAATGCTTTCCAGGAAAAGGATTATGTGAGTGATCCAAAATATCTTTTGTATCCAATACCCGCTGAACAAATAGCTGTTAACCCCAACCTGGTACAAAACCCCGGGTATTAAATCAATTTCATTAAACATTTAAAAGTGGCATCAACTTTTATAAAGCGCATTAATATCCTGTATTTTTTTACCCTGCTCTTATTGTTTTCAGAAGGGAATTATGCACAGGTAGTGTTGCCGAAATTTAACCTGGTTAGGGGCACTAAAAATTTTACATTAGGTAAAGTAGTAAGCATGGTCCAGGATAAGTATGGGTATATGTGGTTTGCCGATCAAACTAATAGTTGCCTGGCAAGATATGATGGGTATCACATGAAGGTCTATCGCAATGACCCTGCCGACACGAATTCAGTTAATACAAAGACTTTTGAATGTATTGCAGCAGATTTATCCGGTAATATCTGGTTACCTGTGCCGGGGGGGCTTGATAAATTTGATTTTGCCACCAATAAATTTATTCATTACAGGCTGCCGGCCGGGGAAGATAATTTTGGTTCCTGTATGCTCATTGATCGTGATGGTGTAATATGGGGGGGTGGTAATGGGCTTGAGAGCTTTGACCCGGCAACGGGAAAATTTAAACATTATGTATATTCCGATAAGGATAATTCAACGCTGAGTAGCAATATTGTTCGATCTCTTTATGAAGACAAAGCTGGTGTATTATGGGTGGGCACAGGGATGGAATGGTATAGAAACTCAAAAGAAGGAGGACTTAATAAATTTAATAAAGAAACAGGAACATTTACACGATACGTACACGATTCAAAAAATCCGAATAGCCTTATTGGTAATAAAGTAAGAGCTATTTTCGAAGACAGCAAAGGCAATTTTTGGGTAGGTACCGATAGTAATGGCCTGCATTTAATGAACAGGTCAACAGGAACATTTGAAAGATTTACTTATAATCCATTGCAACCTGAAAAATTTAGCACACCGCCGGTTAAAAATATTCATGGCTTTTACCATATAACTTTTATTACCGAAGATGTATTGGGAAAAATATGGATAGGCACTTATTCAGATGGCCTTATTTGTTACAATCCTGAAACAAAAAAAATGAATCGCTTTACAAGCGACGATAAAAAAAGGCCTAATGGATATACTGTCAATAGCACATGGGCAGCCTATACATCAAAAGATAACGTGCTATGGATAAGTAATGAAAACAGCGAACTTTTCAGAATTGATCCGTTTCAAACTGGTTTTACGGAAGTGAAGATGGACGTAACCGTTAACTATTTCTTAGAAGACAGTTCCGGAAATTTATGGTTGACAACACAGGGCAAAGGATTGATAATTGAAAATACAAAAACGGGCGACAAGAAGGTGTTTTCACATAACGCTACTGATTCTTTTTCCATAAGTTCCAATGTCGGTAATTCTTTGCGGCAAAGACCCGATGGGCAAGTATGGGTATCCACCTGGAATGGAACAAATCTTTTTAATCCGCAAACCGGTAATTTCAAACGAAATTTCTATCATGCGACTGCAACGAATTATAATTTCGCTTTAGGTGTAATTGATGTTTTTGAAACTAAAAATGAAACTTATTTTGGATTAATTGGAAAACTAGCCGTAAAGAATAATAATACCGGTGCTATTACCTATTATGAAAATAATCCCGGTGATACCAACTCCATAGCCCAGGGATTCCCGGTAAGGTTTTTAGATAAAGGTGATGGCAATATATGGATGAATGTGTCGCATACCGAAGCAGGAGCCCTGGATCTTTTTAATATTGCCACAAAAAAATTTAAACATTATCTCAAAGGATTGATTGTATTTGATATATTCAAAAGCAGTGACAGAAAAATGTGGGTAGGCACCAGCCGGGGGCTTTATTACCGAAATGATTCACTGGATTCTTTTATCCAGGTTGGACCTGAAGGCTCTGAATTCAGAAAGACAAGAGTGAAATCCATGACAGAGGATGCTGATCAAAATATCTGGGGAGTTTCTTCATTAGGTATTTTCAAATTTACTCCGGATAAAAATGAGCTTCAAATTTATGGCGATAAGTTTGGCACCTTTGATGTGGGTAGCTTACCTTATACCCCGTCCTATACCAGTTTAAGCGGTGAATTATATTTTAGCAATCCTCATGGCTATTATAAATGTTTCCCCAATAAAGTATTTAATTCAGTTTCACCCAAAATTCTAATTACAGATTTTAAAATTGATGGTAATTCTATAATGGATTACAAAAAAGGGATATTGAACGAGCCACTTGAAGACGCAAAGGAGATAACGCTTCGTCATAATCAAAATAAAATTTTGATTGACTTTGCTGCCATTCATTTTACCGAACCTGAAAATAATATTCATCAATATATACTGGAAAACTTTGAAAAAGAATGGCGGGATGTAAGCGACGAAAAAACGGCTTATTATTTAAATTTACCGCCGGGACATTATGTTTTCAGGGTAAAAGCGACAAGCGCCTATGGGGTAAGCTCAGAAAAATCAATTAAGATAATTGTATTGCCGCCATGGTGGCAAACATGGTGGGCTTATACATTATACCTGGTTTTACTGGCATTAGCAATTGGGGGTTTTATAAAATGGCGCACAAGCGTATTGCAACAGGAAAAGGACATACTTGAAAATAAAGTGGCACTCCGTACAAAAGAATTGAAAGAGGAAAAAGATATCGTAGAATCAACGTTGACAGAATTAAAATCAACACAGGCACAACTTATTCAATCCGAAAAAATGGCAAGCCTTGGCGAACTCACCGCAGGTATTGCACATGAAATTCAAAACCCGTTAAACTTTGTAAATAATTTTAGTGAAGTAAGTACAGAGTTGATAAAGGAAATGGTGGAGGAAGTTGATAAGGGAAATACAGAGGAAGTGAAAGCCATTGCAATCGACCTGATACAAAATTTAGAAAAGATAAATCATCACGGCAAACGTGCAGGCGATATTGTAAAAGGAATGTTACAACACAGCCGCAGCAGCAGTGGCGTAAAAGAACCAACGGACATCAATGCTTTGTGCGATGAATATTTAAGATTAACTTTTCATGGATTAAGGGCAAAAGACAAAAACTTCAATGCCACCATCAAAACTGATTTTGATAATTCAATTGGAAAAATAAACATCATTCCGCAGGATATTGGAAGAGTAATTTTGAACTTACTCAACAATGCTTTTTATGTGGTTAATGAGAAAAAGAAAAGTCCCCATCCCCTAAAGGGGAGTAGTGAAACCTACGAACCAACAGTAACTGTTACCACCCGAAGACTCAGCTCCCCGCTAGCCAGCGGGGATGGGGGTAAAGTCGAAATAAGAGTTACAGACAATGGCAACGGCATCCCTCAAAAAGTATTGGATAAAATATTTCAACCTTTCTTCACCACAAAACCAACCGGGCAGGGAACAGGACTAGGCTTATCATTGGCGTATGATATTATAAAAGCACATGGTGGAGAAATAAAAGTAGAGACAAAGGAAAGTGAGGGAACAACATTTATAATTCAATTGCCTGTTGTCTGAATCACAGATTAAAAAGATTAAATGATTACTTGGAATAAACGCCTTAATAAAATCGGTGAAATCCATCAATCCTCTAAATCCGTGATTCAGACCAATTATGATATTATAAAAGCACATGGCGGCGAAATAAAAGTGGAGACAAAAGAAGGTGAAGGAACGATATTCACAATTATTTTAACCGAATCATAAATCATGATAATCTTTTAATTATAAAAATCATGGTTCAGACAATTTATGATATTATAAAAGCGCATGGCGGGGGAAATAAAGGTGGCGACAACAGCAGGTGGAGGAACAACATTCATAATTGTATTACCCCCAATCGTAATCATGGTAATCATTTAATTCTGTAAATTCCGGTACAGACAATTTAAGAGACTATTAAAGCTCCTGGCACGGAAATAAAAGTGAATTCCAAAGATGGAAAAGAAGCAGCATTTTTCATTCAATTATCAGTCTAAAAATTAATGTATCTTTCTTCATACAAATAATTACATGAAACCTATTAGCCGCAGTTTCCTTTTTGTTATGCTGTTTTTGTTTTCAAAGGCGAGCCTTGCACAAAAACCACTATTAGAATTTAATCTTGTAACAGGCCCTAATGGAAAATCGCTGGGCAAAATAAAAAATATAACCCAGGATCCTCATGGGTACATTTGGTTTGCCGGCGAAGGTGGAAAATGTATATACCGGTATGATGGCAACAGGATTATCACTTACCGGCATGACGATGCCAATCCAAATTCCTTAGGTGGCACAACAGTTAATTCGGTGTATGCTGATAATTCAGGGATGATTTGGGTAGGACTTAATGAAGGATTAGACAAGTATAATCCTGCTACTGGCATATTCAAACATTATCGCCATAATCCCAGGGATCCGGAGAGTCTTGGTGGCACCCCGGGCCCGACCGGCCCTGTATTGAGAGACCAACAGGGCAGGCTTTGGGTAGGAACTGATAATGGCCTGGACCGGTTAAATGAGAAAACCGGAAAATTTATACATTACCGCAATGAATCTGGCAATCAAAAAAGTTTAAGCAGCAACATAGTTTGGTGTATTTACGAAGACCGCCAGGGTGTAATCTGGGTTGGAACAGGCTTCCCCTGGTTCAAAAAAGATCCCGAAGATGGTGGCCTTAACCGGTTGGAGCCTGATGGAACATTTACCCGGTTTATGCATGACCCAAATAATCCCCATAGTCTTATAAATAATAAAATTGCAGCTATCCTTGAAGATAGTCATGGTGTATTTTGGGTAGGCACTTCCGGAGACGGTCTGCATACAATGGATCGTAAGACTGGTACATTTGAAAGGCATTTATACAATCCCAAAACACCGGACCAGTTAAGCCGGCCTCCATTGAAACCAGGTAATGACAATGAAAAGATCACCTTTATAACAGAAGACAGTACAGGTAAAATCTGGATTGGAACTATGGGCTCCGGTATTAACCGGTATAACCCTGTTACAAAAAAAATTACCCATCTCGAACATAGTTATGGATTTCCGGATGGCACCAGCTGGAATGCATTTACGTCAAAAGAAGGTGAAGTATGGATAACCACACAGGATAACAATTTATATAGAGTTGATCCATTTTATAAATCTGTAAATCATCTTTCAACTGGTAATATGCCCGGGGGATTTCTTGAAGATAATAAAGGAAACCTTTGGATAGGAACTTTTGGAAACGGGCTGTTGGAATATGATCAGCATAAGAAGTTTATACAACAGTTTAAACATAATCCTTCAGATCCGCTCAGCCTTACACGTGATAATCAGGTGACTTATCTTTTTCAAAACCAACCGGACAGTATTTGGGTGGGGACAGGTTTAGGACTTCGGATTTTCAATACAGTTACAAAACAATTTTCCAATTTTTATCAAACAGGGAATTTAAAGGATACTGCGCTGGGGGTATCAAAAATTTTGCTGGATAAAGAGGGCATCATGTGGTTTGGCAGATGGGGACTGGGATTAATTCGTTATAATCCTAACGATCATTCATTCAAAGACTTTTTCCCAAATCCCAATGATACTTCTTCGTTCAGTTTAAAGGAAATACTTGAAATAATGGAGGACAAATCTGGTATGCTTTGGATCAGCGGGCCACAAGGCATCAATAGTTTAAACCGGAAAACGGGTCGTTACAAACATTATCTTTCAGGAATCTGGGTTAGTTCAATATTTGAGGATTCAGGGGGAAATTTATGGGCAGGAGCAGAAAATGGTCTTTACCGGTACAATCAAAAGGAAGACAGGTTTACGAATTTTTTTGAGCCGTACGAAGAATTGTATTCTACCACCATGGGCCGTATAGTTGAAGACAGCGAAAAAAAATTATGGCTCAATTCTAATGTTGGTATTATAAAATTGAATCCTTCTACAAAAGAAATATTCTTTTATAAAAATCAATTTGGGATAAACCCTGGCAGTCTTTTAACATGGGCAGGTGTTCATAAGAGCCAAAAAGGTGAAATATTTATTCCGAATGAGAATGGCCTTTATTATTTTTTACCAGTAGATATGAACGTAAAAACAGATTTTAAAATCATCATTACAGATTTTTTTATTAATACCCATGCTGTATTAGCCGGTAAAGAAAGTCCTTTACAAAAACCAATTGAAGAGATTAGTGACTTGGTTTTAAAATACAATCAAAATAATATTTCTTTTAATTTTTCAGCTATTGATTACCGGGCTCCTGAAGCCATCAGGTATTTCACCATGCTGGAAGGCTACGATAACACATGGCGGGAAGTAAAGGGTGAGAAAAACTCATTTTATTTTAATCTGTCAAAGGGTAAATATACCTACCGGGTAAAAGCATTTAATAAAGACGGAACCCACGCAGAAAAAATAATAACGATCCAGGTCAATCCGCCCTGGTGGCAAACATGGTGGGCTTATACCTTGTATGCTTTATTAGTGATTACTGCTGTATGGACTTTTATCAAATGGCGAACGAATTCATTAAAAAAAGAAAAAATAAAATTGGAAGAAAAGGTTGTCGAACGCACAAAAGAATTGAAAGAGGAAAAAGATATCGTAGAATCAACGTTGTCAGAATTAAAATCAACACAGGCACAACTTATTCAGTCAGAAAAAATGGCTTCCCTTGGCGAACTCACCGCAGGCATTGCACATGAAATTCAAAACCCCTTAAACTTTGTAAATAATTTTAGTGAAGTAAGTACAGAGTTGATAAAGGAAATGGTTGATGAAGTTGATAAGGGTAATACACAAGAAGTGAAAGCCATTGCAAGCGACCTGATACAAAATTTAGAAAAAATAAACCATCATGGTCAGCGGGCAGCCGCCATTGTAAAAGGTATGCTGCAGCACAGCCGAAGCAGCAGTGGTGTAAAAGAGCCAACAGATATCAATGCCTTATGTGATGAATATTTGCGGTTGAGCTATCATGGTCTTCGTGCAAAAGACAAATCTTTTAATGCAACGCTGAAAACTGATTTTGATAACAGCATTGGAAAAATAAATATCATTCCACAGGATATTGGAAGAGTTGTTTTGAATTTGATCAACAATGCTTTTTATGCAGTGGATGAGAAAAAGAAATTGAACATTCCCGGATATGAGCCAACAGTTATCGTTAGCACAAGGCTCTTGAACCCCCTTTCGGGGGGCAGGGGGGCCGAGATAAGAGTAACTGACAATGGCAATGGTATTCCGCAAAAAATCGTCGACAAAATATTTCAACCCTTCTTCACCACCAAACCAACAGGGCAGGGAACAGGGCTAGGATTGAGTTTGAGCTACGATATCATTAACGCACATGGCGGTGAAATAAAGGTTGAGACAAAGGAAGTCCGCCCGGATGACCCGGTCGGACGGGGAGAAGGAACAACATTTATTATTCAATTAACCGTATAGTTCAAATAAAATAATTTCTACTGAAATGAAAAATAAAATTATACTGCTGTATATTCATTTTTGTTTCATTGGGATACAGCTTTTTGCGCAGCAAAGTACCGGGAAAATTTTCCGTTTGGATAGTTTGCCCGAAGAAGGTGTATTGCTGGATAAAAGTTGGAAGTTTCATGCAGGTGATAGCTTAAGTTGGGCAAATCCGCTGTATAATGATATGGCATGGCAACCTGTAAACCCATTACTTCCCTTGTATCGTTTGCCAGAAATAAAACAACCCGGTATTGGTTGGCTAAGGCTCATTTTGCAGGTAGATTCTTCATTGTACAACAAAACAATCGCCATTGTTTTAACTTTTGCAGGGGCCACAGAAATATACCTGAATGGAAAATCTATTTATCGTTTTGGCAAAGTCAGTGAAAACTATAAGGAAGAGCAGACCTGTTTATTTTTCAACCGGCCATTTAGTTTAAAGCTGGGGGATCATTCCATACAAACCCTGGCAATCAGATATTCTCTTCATCCTCAAAACCGATACATAAATTTTGGGCAACCCTCTATGAAAGTGGTACTGAAAGACATTAACAGAGCTTTTATCGATTATATTACAGTGCAAGGTGGTTACACGAACCGAAGATCAATACAACTCTCAATTTATCTACCCCTCGGCTTGTTGCTTTTATTCCTTTTCCTTGCTTTTCGCATACAAAACGAGTATCTCTATTTTGGTATTTTTTGCCTGTGTATGTTCTTAGGGATGCTGATACATATTATTGCGCTGCGTCCATTTGTCACTGTGACATTCTCAAATACTTTGGTGTTGACATCTTATATTTTTTATATTTCTGGTGCCATGTTTTTCCTGAACGGAACTTATATTCTTCATAAACAAAAAAAATCATGGATTTACTATATACTGCTCCTGTATGGTTTGTTGATAGTGCCAGCTCATTTATTTATTAATAGTTGGGGCTATTTTTCTTTATTTTTTTATTTTCCTTTGACTATTCTTGATTTTTTACGCTTAAACATAAAGGCTGCAAGAAGTGGGAGACAAGGAGCATGGATTCTTGTAATAACGGGCATTCTTTTTTTCATCATTATCATTTGCGGCATATTCCTGCTTATAGCAGGTAACCGGCAATTATCAGATTTGTTCAATGCCATTGCCTTTATCATACCGGCTATAGGATTGTCATTATTTATTTCCGGTGAATTTGCCAGAACTGGCTTTTCACTACAGCAAAGGGTTAAAGAAGTTGAAGGCCTCTCATTAAAAACAATTATTCAGGAAAAAGAAAAACAGCAAATACTTACATCGCAAAATGAAACACTTGAAAAGCAAGTCAATGAAAGGACTGCCGCTTTAAAGCAATCCCTTGACGAACTAAAATCCACCCAATCCCAACTCATCCAATCAGAAAAAATGGCTTCGCTTGGCGAACTCACCGCAGGCATTGCACATGAAATTCAAAACCCGTTAAATTTCGTCAATAATTTTAGTGAAGTGAGTGCAGAGTTGATAAAGGAAATGGTTGATGAAGTTGATAAGGGTAATACAGAAGAAGTGAAAGCCATTGCCAATGACCTGGTACAAAACTTAGAAAAAATAAACCATCATGGTAAAAGAGCGGATGCTATTGTAAAAGGCATGTTGCAACATTCACGTACAAGCACAGGGCAAAAAAAGCCAACAGATATCAATGCTTTGTGCGATGAATACCTACGTCTCTCCTACCATGGCTTGCGGGCAAAAGACAAATCCTTGAATGCAACAATCAAAACTGATTTTGATAATTCGCTAGAAAAAGTAAATATCATTCCGCAGGATATTGGGAGAGTGGTAATGAATTTGCTAACAAATGCGTTTTATGCAGTCAATGAAAAAAATAAAATGAACATTCCCGGATATGAGCCAAATGTTACCGTTAGCACAAGGCTCTTGAACCCCCCTTCGGGGGGCAGGGGGGCCGAGATAAGAGTTACTGATAACGGCAACGGCATCCCTCAAAAAATATTAGATAAAGTATTCCAGCCATTCTTCACCACCAAACCAACAGGGCAGGGAACGGGCTTGGGGTTGAGTTTAAGTTATGATATTGTAAAAGCAAATGGTGGCGAGTTGAAGGTTGAGACGAAGGAAGGTGAGGGAAGTACCTTTATTATTATTTTACCCATTGTCTGAATCAGGATTTTAAGATTAGAATATTAGGAGGATTAAATTGATAGACTGTACCCATAATAAATTATGGTAATTATTATTGCCCGGTGTTAATAATGGTTCGCAATTTAATGCAGCAACTAAACTTCTAACCCCACTAAACTAAGCTGCATTAAAATTATGGTACGGTCTAAATACTAAACGATTTATTATTTCTGATACCTGAATAATAAAATATTGGCATCTCCATCCCCGCCCTCGTTGGAAATATACAAATCACCTTTGCTGTTAAAGGCAATTCCTTCCGGCTGTTTAAATAAAGAAGGATCAAGGGGATAAAATGCTGTTGCTTTCCACTGTTCATCTAGTATAAGCAATAATTTATTTACCGATGAAATAATATACCATTCATGTGTTACAGGATTTTTTGCAATGCCTGAAGGATGAAATTTTTCTTTGCCGTTTTCATCTTTTGTTTGAATAATGGTGATATCTACTTTAAAGGTATTTGTAACAGTTAAAGAATCTCCGGGAAACTGTTGCAGTGTATAAATGGAAACTTCCTTTTTTTCTTTATCTCCAGGACAATTTTTACATAAAGCAATCAATTTTGTGCTATAAGCAGCTAAGCCTTCATATTCCCCTTCCGGTAAAATATTTTCATATTCCTTTACGCTGTCAATTTTTTCTTTCCCAATTTCATTTACAGAAAACATATATATTGAGCCGTTACTTTTTAAAACAGCAACCATTTTGTTGTTTACTATTGTCAAATCTTCATAGTCGCCTTTTTTGCCAAATTTTGAGTAGGTTAAATTATCACTTTCTGGTGTAAGGGAGAATAATTTTCCTGCTTCATCTTCAATGGCATACAACACATCTTCTTTGCCTTTAATAAATGTAATACCCGAAATTTCCCTTAACGAACTCTTCATCACAAATTTTTCGGGCTTGTTAATATTATACCCTTCTGGGCTTTTGTAAAGCTGTTTATTTTTGCAACTAATAAAAAATAAAAATAATAAAAGCAAAACCGGGGAAGTAATTTTTAAATCATTCATAGTTCATTTTTTGGAATTAATAAACAAAACAATAAACCGGGATTTTTTAAACCTGTCACTCATATTTTTAAGATAGTAACTTAAAATTTGATTGTTTGTTTGTGAATTTTTTATGGAAAAAAATCAGCAATTCAAGCTGTCATAAATTGCTTTTTGCGACCTTATTAATGGCTCATCACTTTTAACTACTGCTCTTATATTTTGCATGTGTTCGTTTATGGTAACAGCCTTTACATTATCCAACAACTGTATAGCCAGTATTTGTAAAAGTTGTTTTTTTATTTTTTCATCATATACCGGAAAACAAACTTCTATCCGGAAATACAAGCTTTTATTCATCCAGTCGGCGGAACCCATAAACACCAGGGGGGAGCCATTGTTACCAAAAACAAATATGCGGCCATGTTCTAAATACCTGTCTACAATTCTGGTAACTGTTATTTGTTCACTCAGGTTGGCCACACCTGGTATAAGGCAGCAAATGCCTCTTACAATCAGCTTAATTTTTACACCTGCGTTAGAGGCTTCGTATAATTTATTGATCATTACCTGTTCTTCCAGGTTATTAATTTTAATTGTGATAGTTGCTTCAATGCCTTGTTTGGCCAACTCAATTTCCTGTTCTATTAATTGCAAAAACTTTGCCTGTAAGTTGAACTGTGCAACCAATAAATGGTCAAACTGCAGTGCTTTATATTTTTTAGGCACTACACGAAAGCTAAAGAATAAAAATAACATTTCCAGTTCTCTTACCATACCTGCGTTGGTGGTTAGTAACACATGATCTGTATATAAACTTGCCGTATTTTCATTAAAATTACCGGTAGAAAATATACCGTAATATTTTAGCCTGTTATTTTCTCTTCTTTTTATTAAAGCTGTTTTTGCATGTACTTTTAGTCCGGGAATACTGTAAATTATTTTAACACCGGCTTCTTTCATTTTACCAGCCCACTTTAAGTTATTCTCTTCGTCGAACCTGGCTTTTAATTCTACAAATACGGTAACTTTTTTTCCGTTTTTTGCAGCGGTGATCAACGAGTTTACAATCATAGAATCATTGGCTACCCGGTAAACGGTAGCATAAATTTCTTCTACATTGCTGTCGATAGATGCTTCGCTAAAAAAACGAATAACCGGCAGGAAACTCTGGTAGGGGGTATGAACAATGATATCGTTTAAAGCTATGGCAGTAAATATATCTTTGTTGGTTGGCAGATTTTTATTACCTGCAGGTTCCCAGGGTTCATACAAAAACTGTTGCTTATCCGGTAGTGGTAGGCTTAATAAATTTTTTAGGTTATGATAATTACCCCCGGGTACCGAATTGGCATTGGTAAGATTTAGCTTATCAAAAACCGCATACAGTATACGCATGGATATACCAGGCTGGTGCAGAAAACGTGTAGCAAGCCCATTATCCCTTTTCTTTATTTGTTGCTCAATTTTATTGGCAATATCTCCTTCATATTCGTCCTGAAGATCCAAAGCGGAATCCCTGGTTATTTTAAAAGAAAAGCTTGCCTTGATGTTATAACCGGTAAAAATTTTATCCAGGTTTGTTTTAATGATATCATCCATAAAAATAATAAAGCGGACGCTGGAATCAGGGTCATCAACAAAATAAAATCTTGGTAAAAAATCAGTTGGAATATTAACGATTACCAGGTACTCTTCATTTACGGTACCCTCTAATACTACCAGTATCTGCAATTTATTATTTTCAATAAGTAATGCCGGATTTTTATCATTTAAAAAAATGGGTTGTAAAAAACCTGCTATATGGTTTAAGAAATATTCAGTGCAACCCTTTTGTAAAAAGTTTGGGATAGGTTGGTTATATAACAATTTAATTTGTTTCTCTTTTAAAGCAGCAATTAAATTTTCTTCCAGGATAGCACCCAGTTCTTTCATCTGTGCGGAAACAATCTTTTCTATATTTACCAGGGTAGATGCATAATAGGTTGCACCTTTTTTCTTTTCAAGTTTTTTTAACGATAATAAAGCTGGTACCCGAACCCTGTAAAACTCATCAAGGTTGGATGAATATATCGATAAAAACTTCAGCCTTTCAAGCAGGGGCACGGTATTGTCTTTTGCTTCCATCAAAACCCGATGGTTAAACTCAAGCCAACTGGTATCTCTGTCGAAAAAAACTATCTCCATCAGGAATATGTATTAAATTATCAGAAAAAAACAATTGCAGCAGAATAGGCAACTACTGCTGCGATAATGCCATAAAGGAATATGGTGTATGATATGCGTAATAGTTTGTATTTACGGCCTAGTACTTTCCCTTGCCAAAAAATATCTTTTGTAAGGCTTCCATATAAAAAATCCTTGTCTGCCATCATCGCTTTTATTCCATCATCATACTCCTTAAAATTCATTTTGTAAAAACTACCAAAAAAAAGCAGGTTTACAGATTTATCCGCTACTTGATCCGGAGTAAATACGCCGCCAGTAACTTTTGGCCTTGTAGCCAATACAGAATAAATAATGGCACCTACATTTACCGCCAATAAAATCATGGTTGGTACAATCAAATTCCGGTGCTCATCAAGGTTTTTAATAATCAAGCCCAATACAACGGATATAATAATTGAATTTACCGATATCATTATATGTGCCTTATTATCTGCCATTACACTTATGCGTATATTATTGGAAGATGATATGCGAAACATTGTTTCGATACCTTTTACAGGCCTGTCTTTCTTTTTAATTTTTGGTGCTTTGCCAACAACAGGGGTGTTTGAATTGGGTACCTGGTTTTCCTGCTGAATTACAGCTAACCCTTCTGCTGGTTTAACTTTTTTTAATTTTTCCTGCTGCCTGTTTTTTAAGTCGGTTAAATTTTCTGCTTTTGTTTTATCTAATAGTAATTGACAATATGCTGTATGATAATAGTGATTTTCAAGTAAGCTGATAGATGATGCCCTCCAGGTAATACCATCAATTTTATTATTGTTGATAGCCTCAAGTTCCTTTCTCATCAATTTGTTTTTATCTCTGAAAGTATTGGTACCTAAATTATATAAATCGGCATCACAAATAATTTTTTCAGTTAGTGTTTCTGGCATTTGAGGCATTGAAGTTGCCAGGATACACTTTTTAATTTCATCAACATCTTCTTCATTTACACCAATACTGGTTAAAAATGTTTGCGACAGTGCTGCACTTTTTAACTCATGTGTTCCCTCACTCTTTATTAGATACCCGGTATCGTGAAAGCAGGCTGCTGCAGAAACAATAAAGAACAAGCGGTCGTCTAACTGAAAATGATCAGCAATTCTTTTTGTATTGTCCAAAACCTCGGCCGTATGGGATTGGTTGTGATAAAGCAACGTTGGATCGGTATGTTCACTATAAAATAGATTCACATAGTTTTCCGTCTTTTTTAGTAATTCCTGGTAATTCATTGTTATTTTTATCGTGGTTTCGTTATTTGTTTGCACGTCCAAAATACACCTGTCTGTTTACTTTATTAAAATTGTTTTGCATTTTTCATGAAAACATAACTATATAGATATAGAAACGGTTACAACTAAAAGAATACAACCGATGATAAATAGCGTTTAAATAGTACGATATCCTTTTGCTAAGATTCATATAAACAATGAATTGTTTTTTTTAACTTGGTTTGTTTTTAATAACTGGCTGAATAAAAAATGATGCTTTTTGGTGTTGTGGTGTAAACAGTTAGGTAAATCAAATCTACATAAATGTTAGCTAATGAAAAAGTTCATATTTTTTTAAATTTAAATGTACATTAGATAGTTGATAGTTGTTATTTTGGTATTGTAAAAAAATAATGACTATCCGCAATTAGGAGCTAAAAGGCGTAGCCTCGGACCGTAGGTTCGGCCCATATAAAAATTCGGTAACAGTTAGTTGAAAACATCTAGGTTTATTTAAAGACACAACAATATGAGCCGAGCCTACGGCTCTCAGATACCTTGTTTCTTAAAACACAACGCCTGCCCGTACAGGCGGGGATTAAAATCTCCCGCCTCGGGCGGGATTACAAAATAGAAGCGAGCCTACGGCTCTACAGTTTTTTAATCAGTTTGCTCCTAATTGCGGATAGTCATTAAAAAAATAGTATAAAACAGTATTATAAAACAGTATTTTAGAAAGTAATATTATTCTTACCCTGTTGGTAATGAATTTTATTAACGACCCCATTGAAAATATTCCAATGCCGGTTATTTAAACTGGTGGCCCTGTTTTAACTGGTGAGCCAAAGGAAATATTGAAGCCTCATTCCTCAATTGCAAAAAAATGATTCAGTTGTAATAATTTAATTTTTAAATACAATGTTTATGAAAAAGTTGCTGACATCGAAACTTGTAATGATGCTGTTTTTTCTTTTTTGTATATTCACTTGCGTTGCGCAATCAAAGGATAGTGCTGCAATTAACATAGGACTTTTTGATAATGATGAAATATTGGATATTACCATCAGAGGCAACATCAAAGAATTATTAAACGACCGGTCTGATAACGATCCTTATCGGCCCCAAAATTTGGTGTACAAAAATGCCGATAGCACGGAAGTCTCGTTGCAGGTAGAAGCAAAAACAAGAGGCCATTTCAGAAAAATGAGAGAAAATTGCATCTATCCTCCAATATTGATACATTTTATAAAAAACGAGCAACTTCAATCATCGGTTTTTAAAGGCCAGGAAAAGCAAAAACTGGTAATGCCTTGCCTCGGCGATGAGTATGTTGTAAGGGAATGGCTTTTGTACAAAATATATAATTTAATTACGCCGGCAAGTTTTCGGGCAAAGCTGGTAAGAGTAAAATTGAGTGATGCAAGAAGTAATAAAAATTACGAGCCGTTTTATAGCATTTTACTGGAAGAAGAAAAGCAGGTAACCAATAGAAATAACCTGTTTTCTGTTAACTGGAAGATGAATCCTCAGGATGCTGATACTACTGCTTTTATTACCATGGCGGTATTTGAATACATGATTGCCAACACCGATTGGTCCGTACAATACCTGCAAAATATAAAAATGATGGCAACAGATTCATTAGCTGTTCCCATAGCAGTACCATACGATTTTGACCACTCCGGAATGGTAAATGCGCCCTATGCAAAACCAGCCGAGGCGCTACTGATGAGTTCTGTTAAGGAACGCCGCTACCGGGGGTATTGTGTTGCGGATTTAAAGGTTTTTGAAAGTACTATTGCAACTTTTAACCGGTTAAAAGATGATATCTATAAATTATATTCCGGTTGCACACTCCTGAATGCAAAATATATTAAATCAGCACTTCAATACCTGGATGAATTTTATGCAACCATTAATAATCCGAAAGCATGGCAAAAGGATTTTGGTTATCCATGTAAAAAAAGTGGTACCGGTAATGTTGTGATAAAAGGCATGAGTAAGGATTGATTTTATTAATTATAAAAAGTAAAAAGTTTAAACCAGGGTTATAGAGTTTGTAAATTAATAATATCCACGTAGTTTTAATACTAACTAACACAACGTATTTATATGTTTCTTTCGGTAGCTCCTCTTATTATTGGTATCGTACTCTCACAACGACTCCGCACATTTGCAGTAAGCAATAATAAACCGGATTGGTTAAAGCCACTGATTTATACAATGACTTTTTCCATTGCTCTTTTTGCAATAGAGACAATTTTTTCTGTTGAATACATAACCAGATGGATCTGGCATGTGTTCCTGCTGTCCTTTGTAATCATTATACTAAGGCAGAAAGAACTGCGGGTATTGCGCATGTTTATATTGGCCTTTGTACCTTATTTGGTGGCATCGCTTTTAAGCGACCTTATTCAATTAATAAGCAATGATTATTTTAAAAAATGGGATAATTATATTGACAGTGCCAAAACGCTTACGTTCATATGGATGGCTGCCATTCTTTTTAGTTATAACAGGCAAAGTAAAGCAGCAGAAAAAGAACGCATTAAAAGAGAACACGAAGATGAATTAAACAAAGTGATTGCTGTACGTAAGGATGAATTGGAAGGATTGGTGGCAGAAAGAACAGTGGAATTGCTGGCGCAGAAAGAAGAGTTAGAACACATCCTTGCAGATTTACGCAGCACCCAATCCCAGCTTATCCAGTCTGAAAAAATGGCTTCATTGGGTGAACTTACAGCAGGCATTGCACATGAAATTCAAAACCCGTTAAACTTTGTGAATAATTTTAGTGAACTAAATACTGAATTGATGGCCGAAATGAAAGAGGAAATTGATAAAGGGAATTTTGAAGAAGTAAAAGCCATTGCAACAGATATTATCGACAACGAAAAAAAGATAATGCATCATGGCAAGCGGGCTGATGGCATTGTAAAAAGTATGCTGAATCACAGCCGTAACAGCAGCGTAGACAAAGAACCTACAGACATCAATGCATTGGCAGACGAATACCTGCGGCTTACCTACCATGGAATAAGGGCAAAAGACAAATCCTTCAATGCTACCATCAAAACTTATTTTGATGAATCCATTGGAAAAATTAATGTGATTCCGCAGGATGTAGGCAGGGTAATTTTGAATTTACTCACCAATGCTTTTTATGCGGTTAAAGAAAAAAAGAACAGTCTTACTTATCCTGTATTGGATGGTGAGCCAATAAAGTTGGATAAAGATAATTACGAGCCAACAGTATCAATCAGCACCAGGGTTATAGGCACTGCTCTTGCAAGCAAGTTGGGCGGAAACAGGGTGGAGATTCGGGTAAGTGATAATGGCAATGGTATCCCCCACCAGGTATTGAAAAAAATTTTTCAACCGTTTTTTACTACCAAACCAACCGGGCAGGGTACGGGCTTAGGCTTATCTTTAAGTTACGACATCATTACCAAAGGACATGGCGGCGAATTGAAAGTAGAAACAAAAGAAGGAAAAGGAACTACATTTATTATTCGGCTACCAAAACCATGATAATTTTTCAAATGACTAAATCCATCAATCTGATCGGGTGCAATTCAAATTGTAGCTTTAGCAAGACTGTGGGCGGTAAAGATTCCGCCAACGGCTTTCGGCCCCGGCTGCTGTCCCCAACAGCCGGCAACAATTTGAAATGCACTCATCTGATCTATATATTTTTTGCTTTTTTATTTTCATCCTGCAATACAGTTCCGGATAGTATACCTTTCCCCAAAAAGGAGTTGAGTTATGCAAAACCGGTTAGCATCCCCATGGTTTTTGCCCCTGAAAAAAAGTTAACATGGGATACAGTTAAACAAGGTGGAGTAAAATCGGTGATAAAAAAATTAGATATCAATACGCTACCGTCAGCTTCCAACGACAGCAACGGTTTCAGGCCTTTTGCCCAGGCACCGGAAGAAGTACAATTTGATTTTAACAAGCTGCCCGAAGCCTCTTGCAACCTGGCTGATTTAACTTCAATTCCTTTAGAATTTAAAACCACGGTACTGGCACCCCCTACAATTATGAAAGCCTTACCACCGGCCAGCAAAAAAGGCAAGGCAATAGCCATTTTTGATTTTAGTACAATACAAAACCTGCAGGTAAAATTCATCACCTATTTATTAAAAGATGCAGATGGACTAATGTGGATAGCAACAGATAAAGGGCTATACCGCTATGATGGCGAATACCTAAAAGTCTATATCCCGGGCCCCCTTACTAATTTTATCAGTGGCATGTCTCAAGACAATAAGGGTAATATTTGGTTTACACAGTTTGGTAGTATTGGAATGATCAATCCACATATTGGTACCATTCAGTATTCAAAAAAGATAGGTTCCACAGGAAATAATCTGTCAAAAATATTTAAAGATGAAACCGGCTTACTTTGGGTTTACAACCACTCCGCCAGGGCGGTAAGTATCATTGATCCGGAAACCCTGTCTTTTAAAAATCTTGATAAAAAAGCCGGATTATCAGATTCTTCCAGTTTTGAAATTTTACAGGATTTAAATAAAAATATCTGGATCAGCACCAACACAGGTGGGGTAAATATTATCAATCTTAAAGCTGGTAAAATAAAATATTTAACAAAGGCAAATGGCCTTAGCAGCGATACCTTATCTGCAATAGCGATGGATAAATCTGGTAAGGTTTGGATTTCGGAAGCAACAGGAAAACTAAATGCAGTAGATGTAAAAAGGGGTATCATAAAGCATTACAAGCCATTTAAAGAAAATAGTAACAGTTTCACTTTTTATTTAACCATTGATTATAAGGGCAGGCTTTGGAAAGGTGGTTCTGATGGCCTTGAAATTATAGACCCTCAAAATGCCGTTCATAAGTTCTTAAATAAAAATGATGGCTTGGCAGGAAGGACTGTTTTATCCTGCACACCTGATAATAACCGCATGTGGATAGCAACAAATGAGGGGCTCAATTTGATTGATCAGAATGCCGAAACAATTCATCCAATGGCAACAACAAATATTGTATGTATGATGAATGATGAGGTGGATAATTTGTGGGTGGGTACAACGGCAGGGATTAAAATAATTAATTTTAAAAATAATAGCATTAAGTCTTTAGACAAATCGAATGGCCTTGGTCATGAATTTGTTCAGTCCTTTACAAAATACCATCACCAAATGTTGGTAGCAACCAATGGAGGAATGGATATAATTGATCCGATGAAAAAAACAATTGAACATACTGGTAAAAATTCAGGGCTTGCCAGCGATTCCATCTACACGATGTTTAAAGATGATGGCGGAAATACCTGGCTTACGGGCCCAACGAGCGGTATAAACATTATTGACTCCTCCCGAAAAATAATAAGGAATGTATCTGTAAAAGGTGGGTTAAGTGATAATAATGTAATTGATGCACGCCAGGATCAGGATGGCATGATTTGGCTTTCTACCGCCTTTGGTGGTGTAAACGTGATTGATATGCAAAACGGAACTGTAAAATATTTGAATAACCTGCCTGGTTTAAAGGATACCTGTAATCGTATATTGTTGTTAGATCAGTATGGTCGTATATGGATAGGTACCGATAAAGGTATTTATGTAGCTGATAAAAAATTGGGCACCATCACAACTATCTCCACAAAAGAAGGCTTGTCTAACAACAATATTGTATCGTTATTGGAATATAAAGACGGCGTGATAGCCGCAACAAATAATAAGGTAAATATCATAACTGCTCCTCCTCCTTCAGGTGCTATTGCAAATGCAGCAGGCAAAGAATGGAAAATAGCTGTATTGGATAAGTCTGAAGGATTAGCAAAAGAGACGTCTTCATGGAATGTGGATTGTATTACTAAAACAGGTCAATACCTGTGGGGAGATAAAGGGATTACTGTAATCAATGAAATAAAACCGAATAGCGATTCTGTATCTACCTACATAACTGGTATGAATGTGATGACAAATCCACAACATTTTGCAAACAAATTAGCTGCTATTGAAAAAGATACATTGTGGACAGCAGATTCATTTTATGTTAAAGGGCAAAAGCCTGTTCTTTATGGATATGCGGCCAATAACAAATTTACCTGGGACAGCGTGTCCGGACCGTATAATATGCCCGTAAATCTTCAGATTCCGTATAACAATAATTACATCCAGTTTCAATTTGTGCAGGCGCATTTAGGCAGGCAGGATACTACGTGGTACACTTATATCCTGGAAGGGGTTGATAAAAACTGGAGCAGTATTACAAGCAATACAGCTACTGAAAATTATTTAAATCTTTCCCCTGGAAATTATACTTTTAGAGTAAGCAGCAAAGGGCTGAGCGGTAAATGGAGTACGCCTGCTGCATTTAATTTTACCATTTCTCCGCCCTGGTATAAAACCTGGTGGGCTTATACTTTATGGGCACTGATTGTAATTGGATTATTAAGAGCTTATATCGTTTACCGCTCCCGTAAGTTGCAGGAAGAAAATAAAGTGCTTGAAGAAAAAGTTGAACAAAGAACAAAACAATTACAACAATCACTGGAAGACCTTAAAGCTACACAAACGCAGTTGGTGCAATCAGAAAAAATGGCGTCATTGGGCGAACTAACCGCAGGCATTGCTCATGAAATTCAAAACCCCTTAAACTTCATTAATAACTTTAGTGAAGTAAATGCCGAATTAATTACTGAAATGAAGCAGGAGATTGAAAAAGGAAATTTTGAAGATGCAATAACAATTGCAAATGACATTGAAACAAATGAGCAGAAAATAGTTTTTCATGGTAAAAGAGCGGATGTTATTGTAAAAGGTATGTTGCAGCATAGCCGCAGCAGCAGCGGTTTAAAAGAGCCCACCGATATTAACGAGCTGGCAGATGAATATTTACGGTTGAGTTATCATGGACTAAGGGCAAAGGACAAATCATTTAATGCAACGATGAAAACAGATTTTGATCCCTCCATTGAAAAAATTAAAGTTATTCCGCAGGATATAGGAAGGGTGATTTTGAATTTACTCACCAATGCCTTTTATGTGGTAAATGAAAAAAAACAACTAAATATTTCCGGGTACGAGCCTACTGTTTCAATTAGTACAAAAAGAGTTGACGGCAAGGTGGAAATAAGGGTTTCCGATAACGGGAATGGTATTCCCCCTAAAGTATTGGATAAAATTTTTCAGCCCTTTTTTACTACCAAACCAACAGGCCAGGGAACAGGGTTGGGGCTATCGTTAAGCTACGATGTGGTTACGCAGGGGCACGGGGGAATATTGAAAGTGGAAACCATGGAAGGGGAAGGCACAACATTTATTATTATCTTACAAGCATAAAAAAAACAAATGAAAATTTTAGTAGTTGACGACGAAAAAGATGTGCAATTTCTTTTTGAACAAAGGTTTCGGAAGGAAATAAAAAACGGTGAAATGGAATTACATTTTGCTTTTTCAGGCGAAGAAGCATTGGCTTTTATGAAAAAACATGAGCACGAAGCTGTACTGATACTTTCCGATATTAATATGCCTGGCATGAGCGGCCTTGAATTGTTGAAACATATTAAAGAGAAGTACGAAAAACCGCCTCCCATTGTAATGATGATTACAGCTTATGGTGATGATGAAAATTATGACTATGCAATGAAATTGGGAGCGGATGATTTTTTAACCAAACCACTGGACTTTGTTGCACTAAAAGAAAAATTAAAAACCATGATCGTATGACAAAAATTTTGGTAGCGGATGATGAATCCGATCTTGAGATACTGATAAAGCAAAAATTCCGGCAAAAAATCAGGGATCAAAAGTATGAGTTCATTTTTGCCCTGAATGGAAAAGAAGCATTGGAGAAAATCCAGCAACACCCCGATGTGGATATGGTGCTGAGTGACATAAATATGCCGGAGATGGATGGATTAACTTTTCTTACAAAATTAAGTGAAACCAGTCCTATGATTAAAATGGTGATGGTTTCTGCTTACGGTGATATGGACAATATTCGTACCGCCATGAACCGGGGTGCTTTTGATTTTGTTACCAAGCCGGTTAATTTTGAAGACCTGGAATTAACGATGGAAAAAACCATTTTGCATATTAAACAACTCAGGGAAACATTAAAGGCAATAAAGGAAAACAATATCCTTAAAATGTATGTGGATGAAAGTGTAATCAACTTTATGGGTAGCAGGGAGTATGAAGCATCTATAATGGCCAATGAAACAATCGAGGCATCAGTTGCCTTTATAGACATTTGTAGTTTTACATCTATCAGCGAAAAAGAAAAACCGGATACGGTTATTCAACTACTGAACAATTATTTTGATGTGATGGCCAAAGAAATTAATGAAAAAAATGGGTTAATAGACAAATTTATTGGTGACTGTGTAATGGCAGTTTTTAAAGGACCTTTTCATTTAGACAGGGCTATTGAAGCCTGTTTATCCATCCGCAGTAAAATTGCAGCTTTGCCTGCAGCCAATCAGCACTTTTCGCCACTTGTTTCCATCGGCATCAATAGCGGCGAAATGATTTCCGGTAATATTGGCTCTGTTACTTTGCGAAGATTGGATTATACGGTAATTGGTGATAGCGTAAATACTGCACAACGCTTGCAAAGCGCTGCGCTCAGCAGCCAGATTTTAATTAATGAAGCCAGTTACGAAAAAGTAAAACAATCATTCCATTGCAATAAAATTGGTTCTTTTAAACTTAAAAATAAAGCAGCAGAAGTGGTTATGTACGAAGTGCTGAATTAATTGATTTTTTGCGAAGGATCAATACCTGATAAAAGACCTGAACCATTTGAAATACCTGCTGCTGTTATTTTAAATACTCATTTACTTTTTGCTGAATTACTTTTTTTACAGATGCCCAGGTTTGTCCTTTTAAACTAATGGGTTCTTCACTTTCATCTGCATCGGTAAAATAGGTAAGTACGTAAGGTATGGAGATTAACAACTGCTGGCTCGGATATTTTTTAGTGTATGCCTCAATGCATTCTGTCAAAGTATAATGTTGCAACAATTCTGCAAGATCCCAGAAATCTTTCTTTACAGCACGTTTTAAAATGGCGGCTACTTTCATTGCCATTATTTCTTTAGGGCTTAGCATTCTTATACCATCTATCAATAATGGTTCATCAATCAATGGATGAATATGGTGTTTTACAAGGTCAACTTTTAAATCCTCTATCATACAAAACAGTCCGATGGGGTTAGCTGCACTTCGATATTGAAAGCCTTTAACATTTTTCTCCAACGCCGGGATAATATCTTCATTACTAAAAAAGGCTGTTGAGAACAAATCCAAATCAACTGATAAACGGTGTCCATAATACAAAGAAAGCGCTGTACCGCCAACCAAATAGAAATTATCCAGTTCTGGTAATTGCATCAGTTGTTTTAGTACGAGAAGTGATTCGGGTTTGATTGTGCTGTAATGTAACATCTGTAATCTGTAAGTTCGTTCTCAAATAAAGCACATGCTAAATAAATAGTATGTAGCGATAACCATTTGGCTTTTGTAAGTACTTGCTTTATTTTCTCATCTCCATAAAATCTTCTGCATTGCCGGATGTCTTCCACATCGCCCCGGTCAAATACCCGTTCAATAATAAAAGACGCTTTGGTTTCGTAATTTAATTTTTCAAAATCTACATCCCAAAAAATGCGTTTATCAAATATTGGTTTATTACCGGTTGTTTCCATGTTGATAAAGCTACAAAGGTTTTTGCTGAAAACGGATTTTTAAGGATATATACCGAATTTTCGCAAGCCACAATATTAAAATTGTTACAGTATTTGCGAAAGGGATTGAGTTTAATGCTGTAATCCCTCTTTAGGGGATAGGGGCAAAAGCGACATTGGATAGCTATCGGATTTTAAACGCACCCTTTTCAACAGGCATCCCATTTCTTTACCTTAATAATTCCTAATTTACGTTCGTAAAAATTCAACATGAAATATTCTGAAAGACCAATACACGCTGTGAATGCCATCCTGCTATTTTCCTGCTTATTATTTGCCTGTTTTCCATTGCAATTGCCTGCACAAAAAATTTCGTCAACAGAAATAAACCGGTTGCAGCAACAGTCAAAGAATGTAACTATTATTCGGGATAACTGGGGCATACCACATATTTATGGTAAAACAGATGCAGATGCTGTATTTGGTTTATTGTACGCACAATGCGAAGATGATTTTAAAAGAGTGGAGATGAATTACATTGAAAAGCTTGGCCGACTGAGTGAAGTAAACGGCGAAGCTGATATATACAATGATTTATACGTCCGGCTTATCATTGACTCAGCCGATGCCATCAAAGATTATACAAATGCTCCGCAGTGGTTGAAGCAAATTATGAACGCCTATGCAGATGGTATAAATTATTATCTCTATAAACATCCTGAAACAAAGCCTGCATTGCTGCACCATTTTGAACCATGGTATCCGCTGCTGTGGACAGATGGCAGCATTGGTGCTATCAGTACGGGTGATATTAATGAAGCCGAGCTGCAGCGTTTTTACACTGGCAAAGATGTACCGCTTGCTATGCGAAAAAGAGAGGAAGATTTCAGCAGTGGCTCCAATGGCTTTGCAGTTGGGCCATCTAAAACTGAATCGGGTAATGCCATTCTTTACATCAATCCGCATGTTACATTTTATTTTAGGCCAGAAGTGCATGTAACCAGCGAAGAAGGATTAAATGCTTATGGTGCAGTTACCTGGGGACAGTTTTTTGTTTACCAGGGCTTTAATGAAAACTGCGGTTGGATGCACACCAGCAGTAATGTGGATGTGAGCGATATGTATGAAGAAAAAATTATTAAAACTGATAGCGGACTTTTTTATAAATACAACTATGCCTTAAAAAAAGTTATACAAAAAACAATTTCTGTAAGTTATAAAGAGGGTAACAACATTAAAGTGAAAAACCTGGTTGCCTACTATACCCATCATGGTCCGATAATGACAAAAAGAAATGGCAAATACATAAGTGTAAAAAGTTTTAACCGCTCTATTACTTCACTGTTACAAAGCTGGGAACGTACCAAGGCAAAAGGCTTTGAGGATTATAAAAAAAACATGGAACTGTTGAGCAACACCAGCAACAATACCGTGTTTGCAGATAACAAAGGAAACATTGCATACTGGCATGGCAACTATGTTCCAAAAAGAGATGAAACCTACAACTGGGGCAAATCCGTTGATGGAAGTATTATCAATACAGAATGGAAAGGACTGCATACACTGGATGAAATTGTACATGTGTACAATCCTTCCACCGGGTTTATACAAAACTGCAACTCCACGCCTTTCACTGTTTCTGCCGGCAGCAGTCCGCAGCGGCATAATTATTTTCCCTATATGGCACCAGATGGAGAAAACTTCCGTGGGGTAAACGCAGCAAGATTGCTGGCAGGCAACAGCGCATTCACTGTAGATAAAATGATAGCGGTAGGATATAACCGGCAACTGGCCGCATTTGAAATTTTAACCCCGGCACTAATAAATGCTTTTGAGAAAAACATTCATCCCGGCGACAGTTTGTTTGCCCTGCTTGCCGAACCCATTGCTGAATTAAAAAGATGGAATTATTCAATGGATGAAAACGCTGTGGCTACCCTGCTTGCTATTGAGTGGGCAGAACATTTGCCTGCGGCTATCCGTAAAGTTTATATTGAAGATGGCGAAAAAAGCCAGGTGGAATCAACAAAAGAATTTGCAGCAATTGCAACAGCAAACGACTTGTTATTGCCACTTGTAAATGTGTTGAAGGAATTAATAGCAAAACACGGTACCTGGAAAATTACCTGGGGTACAGTAAATCGTTACCAGCGTATCAGCAGCGATATTACCCAGCAATACAACGACAAGGAAGAAAGTTTTCCTATTGGCTTTGCCTCTGCGCTGTGGGGAGCGTTACCTTCTTATGTAAGTAAATATTTTAATGGCAGTAATAAGCGTTACGGAGTAAGCGGTAACAGTTTTGTTTGTGCAGTTGAATTTGGTAAAAAAATAAAAGCAAAATCATTGCTGGCAGGCGGCAACAGCGGCGATATCAAATCAAAACATTTCAACGACCAGTTAAAAATGTATTGCATCGGCCAGTTTAAGGATATACTTTTTTATAAAGAAGATGTTTTGAAATACAAAGAAAAAGAATACCATCCCGGGGAATAAAATTTTATATCAATGAAACTACACATACCACAATTTATAAACACATAAAAATGAAACCTGTCTTTTTACCATTGCTCTTTTTATCTCAACTGCTTTTTGCACAAAAAACAATTTCATCTGCCAATAAAAATGCGGTACTGGCTTCTGTTGAAAAACACCAGCAGGAATTGATAAAACTCAGTGACCAGGTATGGGGTTTTGCAGAAACTGCCATGAGGGAAACCAGGTCATCAAAAGTATTGGCAGACTATGCCGAGGCGCAGGGCTTTAAAGTTACCCGTGGCGTCGCAGATATTCCTACAGCTTTTATTGCAGAGTTTGGATCGGGCAAACCAATTATTGGAGTGCTGGGCGAGTTTGATGCACTGCCTGGTTTATCTCAAAAAGCCCAGCCAACAAAGGAAGCATTGTTGACTGGTGCACCTGGCCATGGCTGTGGTCATAACATGTTTGGCGCTGCCAGTTTGGGTGCAGCTTTATCTATTAAAGAATTGATTGCTGCCGGTAAATTAAAAGGCACCATTCGCTTTTATGGTACTCCGGCAGAAGAAGATTTAGCCGGTAAAGTTTACATGGCAAGAGCTGGCTTATTCAATGATCTTGATGTGTGCCTGGACTGGCATCCCGATTATGAGAACAAAGCCAACATGCAAAGCTCGCAGGCAGTAATTCACTATAATATTTCATTCAATGGTAAAAGTGCACATGCTGCGGCAGATCCATGGAATGGCCGAAGCGCTTTGGATGCAGCGGAATTATTTAACATCGGAATTAATTTTTTGAGGGAGCATGTTAAGCCGTCTGTGCGTATGCATTATGTTTATAAAAAGGCAGGCGATGTACCCAATGTAATTCCTGCAGAAGCAAGTGTATTGCTTTGGATCAGAGATTCAAAAAGAAGCGGAGTGGCCGAGGTTGCTGAACGGATGAAAGACATTGCTAAAGGTGCGGCACTGATGGCTGGCGTAAACTACAATGTTGAATTAACCAGCGGTTTGTATGAATTATTGATTAATGAAACTGGTGCCAGGGTTTTGCAAAGCAACATGAATTTTGTAGGGCCTGTTACTTACACCAAAGATGAACTGGATTTTGGCGATACAATAATGAAACAATACGGGCTGGATGCAAAAGGAATTAATGGCAATATCAAGCCGTTGGAAACAACCAAAACTGATCCTGCCGGGGGCTCAACAGATGTAGGAGATGTAAGTTATATTGTACCTGAAATTACACTGCTCGCCACAACAGCTCCATACCAGGCACCCTGGCATTCATGGGTGGTGGTAGCCTGCGGCGGTATGTCTATTGGCCATAAGGCAGTTGTGTTTGCTTCCAAAACGCTGGGCAGTACGATGGTTGATTTATTTGAAAATGAAAAACTTAGGCAGGATATAAAAGAAGAATTTTTAAAACGAAAAGGAAAGGAAGTATGGCAGGCAATGCTGCCTGACGGACCTCCGCCAGTACAAAAAAATTAAGCATATCTTGAATTTTTTACTAAATATTTCTAGCTGAAAAAAATAGTATTAGGTACAAAACATTTCTACAGGTGGTTTCTTATACAATAAAATAAATTATGGAAAGAAGAAAATTTTTAAAGACCAGTTCTGTTGCCAGTCTTGCTGTAACAGCCCTTTCATTTGCTTCCTGCAACAATCCTGCAGTTGTAAAAAATGAAAAAGAAGTAAAGCCTGCCGCTACAACCGGAGATGTTTTTGCTTTAAACGAACTCACTATTGATGAACTGCAGCAGAAGATGAAATCCGGTGAATACACGGCTCATTCCATAACACAACTGTACCTCGAGCGCATTAATCAAATTGATAAAGCCGGGCCAAAATTAAATTCGGTGATTGAATTAAATCCGGATGCACTGGCCATCGCAGATGCGATGGATGCGGAAAGAAAAAGTGGAAAAATCAGGGGACCGCTGCACGGTATTCCTGTTTTAATAAAAGATAATATTGATACCGGCGATAAAATGCAAACCACTGCAGGGGCCCTTGCATTGGAAGGTAACATTGCAAAAAAAGATGCCTTCATCATATCCAAATTAAGAGAAGCAGGTGCAGTGTTGCTGGGCAAAACTAACCTAAGCGAATGGGCCAATTTTCGCTCTACCAATTCCTGCTCTGGCTGGAGCAGCCGGGGCGGACAAACAAAAAGCCCTTACATCACTGATCACAATCCATGTGGCTCCAGCGCTGGTTCCGGCGTTGCTGTTGCAGCCAATCTTTGTGTGGTTGCTATCGGTAGCGAAACAGATGGTTCCATCACTTGTCCTGCATCTGTAAATAACCTGGTGGGCATTAAACCAACGGTGGGTTTACTAAGCCGCTCCGGTATTATTCCAATTTCTGCAACGCAGGATACTGCCGGCCCTTTGGCAAGAACTGTAACAGACGCAACAATTTTGTTGGGTGCACTTACCGGCGCAGATGAGGCAGATGCAGTTACAAAAGAAAGCAATGGCAAAGCACAAACCGACTATACCAAATTTTTAACAGCCGATGGATTAAAGGGTAAAAATATTGGTATTGACAGGAAGACAAAGAGTACCAACCAGTTTATCAATAAATTATTGGATGAAGCCATTGAACAAATGAAAAAACTGGGTGCCAATATCATCGATATTGAATATGTTGGTAAGATAAACGACATAGGCAAATATGAAAATGAAATATTACACTACGAGTTTAAAGATGGTGTAAACAAATACCTCGCAGGTGCCAATCACAAAATGAAATCATTAAAAGACGTGATTGATTTTAACAAGGCCAATGAAGATAAAGCCATGCCTTATTTTAAACAGGAAACACTGGAAGCCTCCGAGAAGAGAGCGGATTTAAAAACGGCAGTTTATGTAGAAGCATTAGCTAAGGGTCGTGATGCATCCCGGAAAATAATTGATGCAGTAATACAGCAACATAAACTGGATGCTATTGCAGGAATCACCATGGGCCCGGCCTGCAGCATTGATGTAATATACGGCGACAGGTGGGGAGATACCTCGCTAACGCAACCGGCAGCCATGTCAGGATATCCGCATATTTCTTTGCCCTGTGGTATGGTTTTCCGCTTGCCGGTTGGCCTCTCTTTTTTTGGAACTGCATATACGGAACCACAATTAATCAGCATGGCCTATGCTTATGAGCAGGCCACTAAAAAAAGAATAGCGCCAACATTTATTGCATCTTTTTTAGCGTAAAAGGTATTGGATGTTTTAGTTGAAGATTGAGAATGCCGGGGTATTCGCTATTTGTAACAAGGGTAAAAAATTCAGGCCTTATCATTGAGTTTTGCCTACATACAAATTAGGTATTTAGCCAGACTAATATTTGTATTGATTTTTTTGAGAAAGCAAAAATATATAAAGGGTTAGGCATTTAATTCGCAAACGAATACTGGTGCGGACTTGAATAAAAAGTGCTAGAAATTTTCCGGCTCAGCCGTTAAGAAATCATCCGCCGCGGCGGATTGAGCCGGCACAATCTTTAAATTATTTAGCTCTTCCGGCGTCCCGATAGCTATCGCATTGGCGTCAGGTTAATTTTTTAATTAAATAGCTATACCGCATATCTGTAAAAGGTTTCAATAGTTTTTAGTATTGGTATTTTTACGTCGGCGGCGTAACCTGTTTGTAGAAAATTATAACATAAACCGCATTTGCCCCAGCGGGGCAACCTTGCGTTTTTCTACATGCTCAAATTAACAGGCTGCGCCGCTGGCGCAGGGTTTGCATTGATGTATTGGCGAAGCTACAAACAGGTTACACCGCTGGCGTAAATACAGT
>Ga0163154_10001575_pt1 | contig 35046 bp, 33 predicted proteins | sample OliLakLV19MP9P1_FD_148649 | JGI IMG/M metagenome (GOLD analysis project Ga0163154, IMG submission 148649) | Freshwater microbial mat bacterial communities from Lake Vanda, McMurdo Dry Valleys, Antarctica - Oligotrophic Lake LV.19.MP9.P1 | ecosystem: Environmental > Aquatic > Freshwater > Lake >... | reverse complement strand
GTGTTACACGTCATTTGTGATATGACCATCGCGGCGGATAACGCGATTTTTGGTCAAACCGGCCCCAAAGTCGGCAGCTTTGACGCTGGGTATGGCTCTGCGACTCTGGCGCGTATTGTCGGCCAGAAAAAAGCGCGTGAAATCTGGTATATGTGTCGCCAATATAACGCGGCAGAAGCGCTTGAGATGGGCTTGGTCAATAAGGTTGTCCCATTGGCAGAATTGGAAGCCGAGGGTGTGCAATGGGCGAGTGAAATCCTCGACAAAGGCCCGATTGCGATTCGCTTCTTAAAGGCGGCCATGAATGCGGATATGGATGGTCAAACCGGCTTACAAGTCATGGCTGGTGATGCGACCATGCTGTATTACATGAGTGAGGAAGGCTCGGAAGGCAAAAACGCCTTCTTGGAGAAGCGTAAGCCTGACTTCAAGAAATACCCGTGGCGTCCGTGATCTGATTGAGTCTCCAGTAATTGTAGGGGCTTAGCATGCTACGCCCCTTTTTTATCTTGGCATGTTGACAGTAATAAGGATTTTCAGATGGATTGGCTTCAGATGTCGGCAGAACTTTACCCTGACCGCCCTGCCCTGATTTTTGGCAGTGATGTCTATTCTTATGCTGAGATGAATTTATCTGTAAATGTGCTATGTAGTCGTTTATTGACCGATTATGGGGCGCTTTTAGGGCGACCTATCGGTATTTCTTTGCCGTCAAGTTATGAATATGTTGTTTTGATTCATGCGCTGATTCGTTTGGGGGCAGTTGTTGTTCCGCTCAATATAAGGCTTTCGGCCTCCGAGTTGACCTATCAAGCCTCTAAATGCGAGGTCGTGCTGGGTGAGTCAACTTTGAGGCCGAAAGCTCAGTTGGGTTTTGGGGTTAATGACTATGCGAATAAATTAACTAGAGAAAAACTTCCCACCTTCGACCTCAATCGCCCGTTCGCCCGTATTTTCACGTCCGGCACAAGCGGCCAGCCTAAAGCCGCTGAGTTATCACTGAATGCGATTTATCACAGCGCGATTGCCTCCGCATTACGGATTGGTCATCTCCCTAGTGACCGTTGGCTGTGCTTACTGCCGTTATATCATGTCGGCGGCCTATCTATCATCATGCGCGCCGCCTTATACGGGACGTGCGTCGTCCTCCAAAACGGGTTTAATCTTGAGGCCGTCAGCCATGCCCTTGATACGCTGGGCGTTACGCTCGCCTCGTTTGTCCCAACCATGCTCTATCGGCTGATGGAGGCGCGGGCGACTCCCCCACCGCACCTACGATTGGTCTTATTGGGTGGCGCAGCCGCAACGCCGGAACTGGTCGAGAAGGCTCACGCCGCTGGTTTTCCCATTGCGACCACTTACGGCCTCACAGAGGCCGCTTCACAGGTCTGTACGCAGCTTCCAGATGATACCCGCCATAAGCCCGGTTCTGTGGGCAAACCGCTGCCATTTACGATCATCCATATACAGGATGAAAACGGCCTCGACGCCGCGCCCAATCAAATCGGTGAAATCATCGTCAATAGCCCAACCCTGATGACCGGTTATGCAGATAATCCAGAAACGACTGCAAAAACGCTCCGCGATGGTTGGCTGTATACCGGCGACCTCGGTTATTTAGATGATGATGGTGATTTATGGTTGGCACAACGTCGCAGTGACTTGATTATCTCCGGTGGCGAGAATGTCTATCCGACAGAGGTAGAATCCGCCCTAAAATCTCACCCGTCTGTGGCCGATGCCGCCGTTGTCGGACTCCCCCACCCAGAATGGGGTCAGCAAGTGGCCGCCGCCATTGTTTTGAGAGAGAATCAATCTCTTACAAGTGATGATCTTATCGCTTATCTGCGTACCCGTTTAGCAGGCTATAAACTGCCTCGCGCAATAAAATTCATTGATGCGTTACCATTGACGGCTTCCGGCAAAATCGAACGTCATATCATATTATCATTATTCGTTTAATGACTATGCGAATTAAAAAAAGTGTAAAAAATAGGGCGGCTTACCTTTTAGGGCTTTAGCGGCAGCAGAGCGTCACTTAGCCGCCCTATTGGTATTGTGACGGTGATTCTGTAGGGGCGCAGCGTGCTGCGCCCTGCTTTCCCGCCCCCAATACGCGCCCTGCTTACCGGCGGCGCTGTGCAAGCATCACATAATAAAACAACGTCAGCAAACTCGATACCGCAGCCGCGACATACGTCAACGCCGCCGCCGTCAATACTGACCGTGCGCCACCGCTATCGGTGTCGGTCTGCATCAGGCCAGCTTGCCGCAGCAAGATTAAACCGCGCCGACTGGCGTCAATCTCCACCGGCAAGGTCAACAGCATAAACACCACTGTCAGCCCAAACACGAGGATCCCGAGCCACAATAAGCCGGTAGCACGCGCCAAGATACCGAACAAAATCAACCCGTAGGCGATATTCGGACTCACTTGGACGGCGGGCATCAGGAATTGGCGCAACGTAATCAGCAATGATTTCTCGGCGTATTGTTGAGCATGACCGAGTTCATGGGCGACAATTGCCATCGACGCAACAGATGGTTTTTGCGCGATATTAGGCGACATCCGCACGGTGTTATCGCGGGGGTCAAAATGGTCGCTCAGTTCACCCGGCGTAGACTCCAACCGCACCCCGCTCAATTCCGAGGTCACGCCGATAATCCGCCGTGCCACGTCCGTCCCGCTCAACCCCAACGTGTTGCGCTCACCCAGCCACTTGGCATACGACGAACGCACATACCACTGTGCCAGCCCAGACAGCAGCATGGTCGGTAACGCGACCAGCAACAGATAGGTCGGGTCAAATAACATCCCAAGCATGGTTCATCAATCTCCCTATGTTTCATATCATAAGATTAACTGACCAATATTGGAAGATAATCAGAATCACGCCGTCAGTCCCGCTCACCCCCAATTTTTGGGTGTGCAAACGTGATAATTGCCGCGTACCCTCGCGCCGTTTTGACTGGAAAGGCTTCAGCTTCTAAACCCGCCTCGCGTATCCGAGTTAATGTGCGCCCATAATCTTGCGCCATCTCATCCGCCGAGGGGATGCCATCCCTAACAATCCGCCCCTGCCCCGTCAAACGGAATAGCCCGTTCATCAAACCAAGCCAGATCCCACCCCGAGTCAGCGCCCCGTGCAACACAATTACCCCGCGCCCATTCGATTTTAGGACGCGCTTAAACTCGCTTAACGTGGCCGATTCAAGCAGAAATTCGCTGGGGAAAGTACAAATCAGCACATCAAACGCGCCGCTGAAAAACGGTAGCGCTTGACCTTTCGCCCGCGCCAATTGAGGCGAAAATCCTTTACGGCGGAGTTTCTCCCCAGTGAGTCGCCCCATCTGCGCCGAATAATCCACGCCCCACGCCCTCGCTCCGGCTGCCGCGAGGTCAAGTTGCAGAGTCCCCGTCCCGTGCGCGACTTCTAGGACTGTCTCGTCGGGTTTGGGTTGTGCGACAGCCAATGCCGTCCGAGTCCACGCACGCCACTCTCCCCCGCTGACCACCCAACTGACCGCATCATAGGTGAAGGCCATCTCACGGTATAGCAACCGGAAACCAAATCGGACGAATCGCCGCCAAACCGTCATAATCAGTCCGTGAACCCCAACGCCTCAAGCATCACATCCGGCGTGTCGGTGATGATGCAATCCACGCCCAACTCTGCCAATTCAAGCGCCCGCGCCGTGTCATTGACCGTCCACGTATTCACTCGGTAATCGAATTGGTGCGCCACCCGTACATACGGCGCGTCAATCGTGCTGTGATGCGGATGTCGCGCATGATGTTTCACCGCAGACATGAAGGTTAGCGCCATTTCCGGCGTCTCTTGCGGGTCAATCAAAAAGCCCAACTTGAGGTGCGGCTGGGTATCGGCAAATCGCTTGAGGATGAACGGGTTAAACGACGAGATAATCACTTTATCGTTCATATCATGCCGCCCGATGCAATCAGCCACCACTTGCTCAATGCCTTCAGTATCAGCCTTGACCTCGACATTGACCGCGATTCGCCCCGCCAATGCCTCAAATACCTCGTCAAGCGTCGGCACGCGAATCCCTGTGAATTCCACGCCTTTATGACTGCCCGCGTCAAGCTGTTTTAGCTCGGCCAGCGTCTTATCGACCACCAATCCTTTGCCATCCGTGGTCTTTTCCACGCTGAAATCATGGATGATCACCGGAAACCCATCTTTGCTCAGGTGTACATCCAATTCGACGCCATGTGCGCCCATCTCCAACGCCTGTAAAAACGACGGGATGGTATTCTCCGGCGTATACCGGCACGCCCCGCGATGTCCAAAAACCAGCGTCCCGTGCGTCTGATACAGTTCATCCAAAGTCATGTTGATACCCTTTCAAGAACTCCACAAAGATTTTAGCCATGATCCCGACTTGCGAAAATGCCCAGCACGTAGCTGGGCATTTTTGTCATAGAAAGGGCAAAGGGGTCATAGAGTAGCGCCCTTTATTTCGTGCGTGCGGTAGCCACCTGAACTTGACCGTCCAGCACCCGTACCTCAAACGATGGGATGTCTACCAGCGCCGGGGCGCTCATGACCCTGCCGTTACGGATGTCGAAGCGTGCGCCGTGACGCGGGCAAGCGATTTCACACCCGATCAGTTCCCCGTCCGCCAAATCACCGCCATCGTGCGAGCAAATGTCTTGGATGGCGTAATAGACTCCCGCCACATTAAAGACAGCGACCCATTTCTTGCTGATTTCAACGACGATTCGCTCGCCCGGTTGAATTTCATTCGCCTGCGCGACGGTCACAAAATCAGCCATAGGGGTCATGATGCGCCAACGATTTTGGCTTCGATTTCGGACTGCAAGCGCTCACGCACGGCCTCAAACGGGATACGTTGCAGCAGTTCGTCGAAGAAGCCTTCAATCACCATCTTCTCAGCCACTGGGCGCGGCACGCCACGGCTCATCAGATAATGCACTGGCTGCGCCTCAATCGTGCCAAAGGTCGCCGCGTGCGAGCATTTCACATCGTCCGCCTCAATTTCGAGGCCGGGGATTCCGTCCATCCGCGCATCGTCGCTCAGAACGAGGTTTCGATTGACTTGGTAGCCGTCAATCTTCTGCATCTTCGGCAGAGATTTAATCATCCCCTGCCAGATGGTCTTGGCGCTATCTTTGGCCGCGCCCTTAAACAATAGGTCGGTCACGGTCAGCGGCGCGTTGTGGTTCTGTTGTGTATCGAGGTCAAATACTTGGTCTTTGTCCGCGAAAAAGAATCCGCTCATCCGACCATTCGCACCCTTACCGTCGGCCTCAAGGTTGATGAAATCCTTGAGCAACTGGCAGCCCATCACCGCGAATACCCAGTCAAGTTGACCATCAGCACCGACCCGCCCGCGCTGATGCGCGATTTCATAGGTGTTCCGGCTCCAGTTTTGCAGCCCGACATACCGCAGATTCGCGGCAGTCCCAACCAGCAATTCCGTCGCGCCGATATATAGCGCCTGCCCTTCGGTTTCCGGTGAGGCATACTCGACTTGAACCGTCGCCTGTGCATTTTCTTCTAGGACGACCAAGACATGGCCGAGCGTCGCCCCGGGCTTGGTGTTATACATGACCGCGTGCAGCGGCAATTCCGCCGCCACATTGCGCGGCACATACACGAACACCCCGTGCGTCCACAGCGCCCCGTGTAGCGCGGCAAATTTGCCGTCAGTAGGCAATACCGATTGGGTCATGAAATATTTCTCGACCAGTTCGGGATGCGTTTTCGCAGCCGTTAGCAAGTCGGTGAAAATCACGCCGTTGGTCGCGAGGTCATCGGAGATGGCATGGTGTACGACCTTGCCGTCCACAAAGATCAGAGTGCCGCCTTCACCATCACCGACCAACGGCTGGCGCACTGCCGCCGGGACAGTTTCCAAAGTCGCGCCATTGGGCTGAACCAGCTTACCGGCCTGCTCCCAACGCACGCCACGAATGTCCGTCCGCCGCCAATCTTCATCTTTTGCGCTCGGCATCGGCAGGCTTTCATAGACCGCCCATGCTTTCTCACGAAACGCCCGTAGCCATGCCGGTTCATCATTGGCCGAACTCATCGCTTGTACATCGTCAAACGTATACGCCGGGACACTGCCCGACGCATCACGCCGTCTCATTGTCGTCACGTAGTCACCCTCATATCACACAACATCACACATGTTCAGGCTCTGGCTCTGGGATAGACATTTGGTGTTCTAGAGCCACTTCTAGCCATAATTCTTTCGCTTCTTGAATCATGGTATATGCCTCTTGGAGGTCATCCCCTTGAGACAAGCATCCCTTTAATAACGGGATAGAAACCACGAATCCGCCTTCATCAAAAGGGGTAAATAGGATGGGATACGGCAACGACAAATAGTAATCAAGTGCTTTTGTCGGCTCAATATCGCTCATCATTGCTACGCAGGTAACGCTTCTGGTTCTGGAATGAGTATTCCAGAACCCATAGCAACAGTGAGCCATCCCTCTTGAGCATCACGAATCATCCGTATTGCATCATTCGGGTCATCACCCGCTGACATACATCCCCGCAACAGCGGTATTTCAACAAACCATGTCCCATCATGCTCATCTTGAATCAGAACAATCGGGTATTGGAGCGCCTTATAGTAGGCCAAATCTTTGTTGACAAGTTGGTTACTCATCGGCGCCCTCAATAATACATGACCTAATTAGCCGATTGAGCCTTCAAGCTGGATTTGAATCAGGCGGTTGAGCTCAAGCGCATATTCCATCGGCAATTCCTTCACCAATGGCTCAATGAACCCGTTGACCACCATAGCGTTAGCCTCGTCCTCAGACATGCCACGGCTCATCAGGTAGAAAATCTGGTCTTCACCGATTTTGCTCACCGATGCTTCGTGACCCATTGTGACGTTACGCGCATCAACTTCGATGGTCGGATACGTGTCAGACCGACTGCGGTCATCCAACAATAGCGCGTCGCACACCACATTCGAGCGCACATTATCCGCGCCCTCGGCAATCTTCAACAGGCCGCGATAGGTCGCCCGCCCACCGTCTTTGCTGACGGATTTGCTGATGATTTGGCTGGTCGTATTCGGCGCAAGGTGCGTGATTTTCGCCCCAGCGTCCAGATGTTGACCCTTACCGGCGAACGCAATCGACAAAACCTCACCGTGTGCGCCTTCACCCGCCAGAATCACGGCTGGGTATTTCATGGTCAACTTGCTGCCGAGGTTGCCGTCCACCCATTCCATCGTGGCGTTCTCGTGGGCGACAGCACGCTTGGTCACAAGGTTATAGACGTTGTTCGACCAATTCTGAATGGTCGTATAGCGGCAACGACCACCCTTCTTGACAATGATTTCGACGACGGCACTGTGAAGGCTGTCCTCGCTATAGGTCGGCGCGGTGCAGCCCTCGACATAATGCACATAGCCACCTTCATCAACGATGATGAGTGTGCGCTCAAACTGCCCCATCTTCTCGCGATTGATGCGGAAATAGGCTTGCAGCGGCATCTCAACTTTAACGCCCTTCGGGACGTAGATGAACGATCCACCCGACCAAACCGAGGTGTTCAGCGCGGCGAATTTATTATCGGCAGATGGGATGATTGTGCCGAAATATTCGCGTACCAAATCGGGGTGTTCGCGCAACGCAGAGTCCATGTCAAGGAAAATCACGCCCTTGTTTTCAAGGTCCTTGCGGAGGTTGTGATATACCGACTCGCTGTCATATTGTGCGCTCACGCCTTGCAGAAATTGCTGCTCGGCCTGTGGAATGCCCAGTCGGTCAAATGTGCGCTTGATTTCTTCCGGCACATCTTCCCAATTACGCTTGGAGGCGTCCGAGGCGCGGGCGTAGTAGGTGATTTCGTCGTAGTGGATTCCATCCAGATCACCGCCCCATTCAGGCGTCGGCTTTTGCAGGAAAATGTCATAGGCTTCCACGCGGAGGTCAGTCATCCACTGCGGCTCATTCTTGAGGTGCGAAATCTCGCGGACGACATCGGCGGATAAGCCCTTATCCGCGATATAGGAATATTTTACGTCGTCGTCGTGGAAGCCGTAGGTCTCATCATACGAGCCACGGACATCCTTCAAACGCGACTCGTCTTGTGTTAGCTGCTTATCGCTCACCACAAAATCAGTCATATCGGTTGTTACTCCTCATGCTTGGACGGGAAAAGGCTGTGATTACAGGACGACTGCGGCGTGCTTCTCGCGCACCCAGTCGTAGCCGCTTTCTTCCAATTTCAGCGCCAACTCAGGGCCGCTGCTCTCCACAATCCGCCCCTCAAACATCACATGGACGAACTGCGGCTTCACATAGTTCAGCAAGCGCTGATAGTGGGTAATCATCAAGACGCCGAGGTTAGGCCCCATCAGCGCGTTCACGCCTTCGCTGACAATCCGCAGCGCGTCGATGTCGAGGCCGCTGTCGGTCTCGTCAAGGATGGCGAATCTCGGCTCAAGCACAGCCATCTGGAGGATTTCGGCGCGCTTCTTCTCGCCACCGCTGAATCCGTCATTGAGGTAGCGACCAGCAAAGCTATGGTCTACGCTCAGGTTATCCATCTTCGCACGCATCAAGCGGCGGAAATCTGGGATAGAAATGCCCTTGCTCTCTGGGTTTTTTTCCTTGATACGTGAGTTAATTGCCGCCCGCAGAAAGTTCGCCAACGTGATTCCGGGGATGGCTACTGGGTATTGGAACGCGAGGAAAATCCCCATCCGGCTACGCTCATCCGGCTCAAGCTCCATGATGCTCTCACCATCAAACAAAATCTCGCCTTCGGTCACTTCATAGGCCGGATTACCCGCCAAAACGTTCGCCAGCGTACTTTTTCCGCTGCCGTTCGGCCCCATCAAAGCATGGACTTCCCCCTGATGAATCGTCAGGTTGACTCCGTGCAAAATCATCCGTTCATCGCCCGCCACCCGTGCATGTAGGTTACGGATTTCTAGTGTTGCGCCCATTCAGTGACTGCTCCCCTTATCGACCTAATTTTACACGGGTTAAACTTGTGAGTTACCCGCAGTTCATGTACACTAACAGTATATCAGTCGTGAACTCAGGCTGTCAATATTTCTAACTTTCTTTATAATTATTCCTAGAGTTCTCTCACCCAATGCTGAGTTAGCGTAGAGGATAGTCACTATGAGCGATACAGCAGTAAAAACCGAAGAGGGTCTGCGCGACGCCCTGCGCGTGGTGGTTGACCCCGAAATTGGCATGAATGTGGTTGAACTGGGGCTGATTCGCGATGTCGAACTACACGAAGACCGCACCCATGTCGTCATGATTATGACCACCCCTTTCTGCCCGTATGCCCCCGCACTGCTCGAAAAAAGCCGTCAGGTCGCACAGGAATATAGCGGTACGCCCGCCACCATTGAGATGGGCCTTGAGATGTGGGATCCAACCATGATGGAAGACGGCGCAGCCGATGACTGGGGCTTGTTCTAAATCCCACCCAAGCGATGCTAAAAAAAGACGCCCTTATAAGGGCGTCTTTTTTTGTTTTGGTGTTCAGACACGCCTACTACCGAGCGCTAATTGTTGCCTGCGCCGCCTTCATCGCGGTCATTACCGCTTCTGACTCCCCCACGCCCACCTTTCTTGCCCCCGCGATTGCCTTCCGTATCGCGGTCTTTGATGGTTGGGTTACCGGGCTGATTTCTGAGGTCGCCACCGCGTATAGTGTTGTTCTGGTCTTTGCCGCCGGGAGTGCCTAAATTCGGTTGAGTCTGGGTATTCGGTTTCTGAGCCATGAGCTTATTCCTTTTGAGCAAAAATTCTATATTTTCAGATTAAACGGGATACAGCCATAACGCTTCCACTTGATGAAGGATATTTTATGGGTCACATGACTGATTTTTACCTCCGCCTTTGGTATTAGAGGCCATTTGAATATTCATATTCAATCGTTATCCCTTTACCCTCTAAATCCGTCTCTCCCACAGTGTGGTGAGGGGGTTTTACTGCGTTTCTGTCCCTCGCCCCTTGTGGGAGAGGGACGATTCAACGATAGGTGAACAGGGTGAGGGGGTTTTCAAACGGCTTCTTTTGACCATAGAACAAATTGGTATATATCTCTCAGTCCAAGTAATATTGATAGTAAGGTATCATTAAGTTGATACTTGAAAGAAATATTTCACCAATAGTCCTAAGTCCCAGAGAATTTTATTTTTGAAGCTGAATAATTGGACGCTATGCCTATAATGCAATGGAAGGAAAACCAATGACGGCCTCCGTGAACAGCGCGATTTACAAACTCACCTCCCGACGCAATACCCCTTCCGGCCTCCTCAGCATTTATGAATACAAAGTACAGATGCTGGGGGTGCGGCTTTTAACCAACGTCCCGTGGCGAATTGATGACTTGGGCGCGTGGCTCTCAGAGATGCAAAAGGTTGCCGAATCCGGGGTCGCCAATCAGAAATATTCCGACTTCACCGAAAAGACGACCAAAACCTATGGAGATGTCCAAGAGTGCGAATCAAGCCCCGTCGACGCTTACGACTATATCTGCTATAAGACCATAGGGACGGGTTCGCATCCCTTGCACGTCTTACGTGCCGCTATCCATGTCGATAGAGAACGCTTCCGCCAACACATAGATAAGCTTAAAACACCGATTTCTCAAGACACCATCCCGACCACCAACTGCGATACACAAGAATTTGAGGTCGAATTGGGCAAGACAATTGGGAGTTATTATGACCTAAATGAGGCGGACAATCAGGAAATACGCTAAAACAGCGTCAATCTTCTAAGTCGCCACGTCCGCCCTCGTTGCCGCCGCGACCACCTTCTAAATCATCGTCCGGGCGTCCTTGAGGGCTAATGCCACCGGGATTTACGCCGCGCCGCTGCTCCGTATCCAGTTCTGTACCAAGATCGCCAGTCTTGTTGTCACCACTCCAACCCTCATTCACTTTTGGGTCGTATATTTTAGGGTCATGAGTCATGAGACCTGCTCCATAGATTTTTTGCTAAACTATTCTTAAATAGTATCTTCGACGCGGTTATATAGACTCCCCCATCTGAACTATGTTATTTAGTCATTTGTCCTAATTTTCATTTAGAGGCCGTTTGAATATTCCCCTCACCCTGTTCACCTAGCGTTGAACCGTCCCTCTCCCACAAGGGGCGAGGGACAAAAACGCCGAAAAAGTCCCCCTCACCACCCTGTGGGAGAGGGGGACTTAGGGGGTGAGGGGATAACGATTGAATTTTCAAACGGCTTCTTAGTCCCCTGATAGGCGAAGGTATTGAAAACACGCTAAACAAAAAGCACCCACCAAGAATCAACTTGGTGGGTGCTTTTTTGGGGTCAAACCGTTTCAAATCTGAGCGAAAATTGGTCGGGGTACTGGGATTCGAACCCAGGACCTCTTGCACCCCATGCAAGCACGCTACCAGGCTGCGCTATACCCCGAACTCCCCACAGTATAGCGCAGCCCGCAGCCCGTTTCAAGTGTGGGATGTCAAGCTATTCTTCCGGCGGCAGAACTGCCCCACCGCAAGCGTTATAATCCGCCCCGACCACCACCTCATAGTCGAAAGTACGGTTAGCGTCTGGCTGTACGCGCACGCTGGCCTCGGTCAGATTCAGCGTCTTGAGGATTTCCGCCAGACTGCTGCCCTTCTCGCTGCCGGTATAGTCAATCACATAAGTGGTCGATTCCGCAGTGTTGCTGAAATCACCCCCAGCCGTCGCCGCGAAATTCGCCTCACCCAAGCGCTCCGACGCTACTCGGTCAAAGTTAGCGTTGGCCGTCCCATTCAAGACCTGTACCCTCGCAGACCGCAACGTAACTTGATTATCTGTTGGCGGCGTATAAAAGTCCGTCATGAGGTCGAACACCGGCTCATAAATCGGAAGCTGAACGAACTGACCATCCGGCGGTTGCCAGGGCTGCGTATGATAGGTGCGAATCAGGCGATATGTCTCAATCTCGCTGGGGTCAACTTGTAGCGCCACGGGGACGAGGCTCAAGATGACATCAAGACTCATGTCGGTTTCAGAGACGGACAACCCTTGCTGAATCAATCCCGGCAAGCGCGTCACGTCGCTGAGTAGCCCTTGCTCTCGCACCGAACGCAAGGCCGCCCGTAGAACCTGCTGCTGCCGCCGCCCACGGTCAAAATCGTCACTATTACCGCGTGAACGCGCATACCATAGCGCTTCTTGCCCGTTCATGTGATAAAAACCAACAGGGAGCGTATATTGCAGCGCTACCGGGTCATTCAAGACAGCCCCCGCTGGGACAGTCGCCCCTTGGATTTGAAAGTCTTGAATCGCGCAATCCACCGCGAGGTCAACCCCGCCCACGCTGTCAATCAGGCTGGCGAATCCGGTCAGGTCAACCAGCGCATAATAATGCACATTGATGCCGAGGTTATATAAAATCACCTGACGCATATAGAAAAACGGGCCGCCGTCCCAACCGAGCGCGCTCCCGATTTCATACACCGTGTTCAGACGCCCCATCCCGACCTGCGGCATATACACGTACAGGTCACGCGGCAGATGCAGCATCGAGACCGTATTGGTATCGCGGTTAATCGACAACACAACCATCGTATCCGTCCGCGCCAAACTATCGCCCGTGACCTCATTATCCTGCCCCATCAGCAAGATATTGATCAGGTTTGCGCCTTTACGGTCAACCACTGGGAAGGCCGTTGGCAGTGCCGTTGGCTGTGGCTGACTGGCATACGGGTCGCCCAAAAACAAGATGGTCGGCAGCGGCCCAACTGCCGAAGGGATATCCAACGCAACTGTCGGTTGAATCACTGGCGTTTCTGGGGTCGCTAATGGCTCGACGCCTTCAGGGGTATTGGTCGCAAAGGCCGGGTCAGGGCGCGGCGTATTGGTGGCAAATTGTTCGATCAGATCCCAGCCGCCAAGCGAGACGACCTGCACGCCGCCCATCGCCTCGGAAGTCGGTTGAATCGCGTCCGCTGTCTGTGCGTAAATCGGCTGGCGCTGGGCATATATCTCACGCTCCGCCTGCTGCGCCCGCAGTGTGTTGACGATATTCAGCACGCCCATCGCTACAACTATCGCCATCGCCACGGGTAAAACCACGCGGAATAGCAATCCAAATGCTCGTTTCATCAGATTTAGCCTCACCCATCACGGGGCAAATTCACCGCGTAAGTGTAGCTGAGGCCGTTCATCCCGTCGATAGGCCGCGCCTGACGCCGCCCCGCCGTTCACTCACCGTTGCACCATAATAACCACGGGAATCACGCAAACATCATCCGCCCCAATAGTGCCGACGTCGGTGGTGATGACCACTCTCAGCCACGCTAACCCAGATGGTAGCGTCGCCGCGTCCAACACGCCTAGCACGCGCCCATTCACGGGCGTATTGCCCGCAAGGATTGGCACATAGCGCAAATAGCCATCAGGCCGGATTTCCAGTCGATAGCGCCGGAAATCATCCCCGCCCACCGTGCCTTCAATCTCAATCAAGCCACGCAACACCGTGCCAGCACGAATGACTTCAATTGACGCCACCGAAGGGACGCCGCATCCCATCACCGCGTCGCTAGGCGCACTGAGGACATCCCCCGTCACAGGCAATAAAACCGCATCGCCGGGGATGAGTTGCACATCATCCGGCAAGCAATTCCGCCGAATGACGCGCTCCACCGGCACGCCCGCCGCTGCCGCCAGCGACTCTAGCGTATCCCCCGGCTGCACCGTGAACCGCGCCCATCGTTCTGGTAACTCACACTCCACAGGGAATGAGGTCGCCGTACCCGTTGGGGTCACGGTTGGGATGAGCGTAATGGTCGGAATCGGCGTTGCAGTGGGCGCAAGCGTCGCTGTACGGGTGGCCGTGCGCGTTGAGGTCGGTGTATGGGTGATGGATGGGGTCGATGTGACCGTCGCCGTCGCCGTCGCCGTATGCGTGTAGGTTGAGGTAGCCGTAAATGTGACCGTCGCAGTAGATGTCCGGGTCGCGCTGGCCGTCGGCTGTGGGGATGGGCTGGCCGTTGCGGTCACTGTTGGGGTACGAGTCGCTGTATCCGTGGGGACAGGTGTGACCGTATCGCTGGCAACAACTGACGGTTCAATCGTCGCCGTTGCCGTGTCGGATGGCGCAACCGTCGGCGTGCTGGAAGGGCTATCGGTGGCGCTAGGAGTCGATGTAACCGTGCCAGTCGCAGATGGGCTTACCGTCACGCTGAGAGTCGGGGTCGCAGTAGCGGCTTCCGTCGGATTATCGGTAGGAGTCGCCGTCGCCTCTGACGTGGCGGACGCTTCGCGTGTGAAGGTAGCAAACGGCGTAAAGTTGATCGTCGCCGTCGGGGGGAGCGTCGCCAAAACCGATACAGCCGTTGGCTCGATAGGGTCAGTCGTGACCAACGATAGAATCACCCCAAAAGCCGTGGCAAACGCGATGACGGCCACCGCGATAATCGCAATCAGAACTTCATCGCCCAAACTTCGCTGCACGCCACACCTCTAAAAAGAGTCCCGAGTCCCAAGTCCTGAGATAAACACTTTATCGCTCAAAACTCAGCACCGAGGACTCATCCCTTATAAAAATCATCACTCATTCCGAGGCAGTAGCACGTTAACTACCGTGCCGCCGCCCTCAGCCATCTCAATCCACATCGTCCCGTGATGTGCCTCGGTCAACGCCTTAGCCACCGCCATCGCCACGCCCGTATCGCCCAGCCCCGCAATCAACGGATTCTCAGACAGATACCGGCGGCTGAATACTTGGTCTTCGGAATCCGGCGACACGCCAGCGCCCATGTCGCGCACGCTGATTAACGCCGCAACGGTCACAGTATCCGGCGCATCCGCCGGACGGTGCTGGCGTGCGCTGATAGACACTTGTATCGCGCTGTCGCTGGGAGACGCTAAGTAAGCATTGGTCAATACCTGACCCAGAATCTGCCTAATGGCTTCGGCGTCGCCCAAAATTGTCGGCACAGGCTCGTCCACGTTCAAATCGACTTCGATACCCTTCTCACGCAAAGCCACGCTGACTTCGATGATGGTATCCTCGACCACTTTTACCACATCTACCGGGTCAAAGTTCAGGCGCACCCGTCCGGCGTCCAACGCAGCCAGTCGTACCATATCGTCAACCATCCCGGCCAGCCGTTGAGAGTTGGCAATCACACGCTGCACGAATCGCCGCTGCATATCGCCGAGGATACCGACAGACTCCTTGAGCAGCAAATCCAGATAGCCCGTGATAGACGTTAGCGGTGAACGTAATTCTTGTGCCAACCCAATCATCGCGTCGATTTGCTCCTGACCCACAGCACGGGTTACTCCATTAGAGGTCGTTTTGGCCTTAATCGTCCGCAATTCGCGCTCTAGTTCGCTGATGCGCTCCATCGAACGGCTGAGTTCCGACACCACCGCCGCGCTTGCTTCGCCGTGGTGCGCGACAGGCGCAGATTGACCATTCAGCGCTTGCGTCAATTCGGACTTCAACGACTCCATCGTTGCGTTGGTACGTTCATGATATTCTTTGAACTTCAATGCTCGCATCGCCAATTCGTCACGTTGTTTCCGCATCTTATCCAGTTGCGTCATCGCTGTATCACGGTCTACAGCCAAGTTTTGGGCGTTGCGTTGAAGGTCGTTTATCTTCAATTCAGCATCACGCACTGCCGCCAACCGCTGATTCAACTGCGCGACCTTGCGCGACCACGCATCACGCTCGGCGTCAAATGACGAGACTTTCGCCCGCAATGTCGTGCGCTCTTGGTACAAATCACTGACCAACTGCCCTACCCCGGAAGCCGTCGCATCAACCCCAAATTGCTTCAACTCCGACTCCAACGATTCCAGCCGCCCTTTGAGGTGATTACGTTCCTCAATAAGTGCGCTGTTCTCGCCGCCCATCTCAGCCACCGTCGCCTGCACAGTTTGACGGTCAGGCGTGGTTTCGGTCAGAGACGATAACTGTGCCTCTAGCCGGTCACGCTGCGAGGCCAACTCATCGCGTTCGCGTTTCAACCCGGTCAAAGCGGCTTGCATCGCCTTCTCATCGCCGGTCTGACTCACGGCAATCAACGTGCTTTCCATCTGCTGTAGGCGCTGCAAAAGTTGCCCGCGCTCATCGCGTAACATGGTCTGTTCTTCATTGATGGCGACAATCCGCTGTGACAGGCTCAAATCCTCAGCCGTATCGCCCAATGTCTCAATCAAACGTCCGCGCTCATGCGTCAGACGGTCTTCCAGCGACTGCATCTGGGTCTGGAGTTGCGAAATCTCGGTACGCGCCGCCTGCAACTCGACATAAGCATTCCGGCGTTCAGTCGCCACTTGGTCATCGCTGAGTTGGCTCAAGGGGATGCCTGTGACCATCGCTTGGATGGCGCGTTCTTCCGCCATCAAACGCGCTTCCTCGGCCTCATCGCTCAACGCCAATAGGCCGCCCGCAATCACCCCAATCCCGCGCAGACTCTCTATCTCTGCATCGCCCAACTCCCGATTCCCGAACGGATAACCGACCAGTAGCACCGCAATCACCGTCCCGCTACGAGTCAACGGTTGCAGATACGTCGGCCCAGTGGTATCGATACCCAGCCGGGGATAGAGGTCTTGTAGTTCCGCCTCATTACGGTCTGTATACAGTGGGCGCTGCTGCCCGCGCTCAATCGCGTTCCGCAGAGTCGGTTGGTTATCGAGGTTGATGGACACCCCCGGTAATGGACGGTTACGCGCCCGGTCATAGGCACACGCGATGTCGGCATAATTCACATCCTGAGCGCGTATCAGCGCCCCAACATCCGCCCGCATCATCTCCAGCGTGGCCTTCACGATTTGCTGGGGAAGCTGCTTGGGCGACGTATCTTCAATCATCAAGCCCAGCGCCTTGAGCAATTGCACCGAATCACGCTCACCAGCAGAAGTGGCACGGGGAGATGGACGCGGCGCAGGGGCTGGCGCAGTCCCCGTAGGCACAGGCGACGCCGTGACCGAGGCCGAACTCGTGACCGCCCCTTTCTGAGGCGTGCTTGAGGGTGACTTGAGCGCTATCATGCGGATGTCATAAGCCACTTTCATCTGGCTCAACATCGCACGATAAACGATGCCACACAAGACCGCGCCGCCTACTGCGAATGCCAGCCGCCCCGCCCCTATTTGGGTGAGCGGTTCAGCGAGGAAGTAGCGCATCAGCGCCAGCCCATAGCCGACCAGTAAAATCCCCGTCCAGACCAGTTTCAATGGCGCATCCACAATCACCGTCCAATGCGTCACGATGATGATAGCGATGCCAGCCGTGGCTGCTACCGGCAGAACCGCCCAGATGATCCCGATGATGAAACCGGTATCGCCCTCATTCAGACCCGGGACGAGGCTCATCACCAGATATAACGCCAACACGCCCAACCCTATGCCCGCCGCCAATTGCGAAGAGCGGCCTTTCCACTGGGCATCATCCGCCGTGATGAACGCCCACCCCATCGCAATCACGGCGATGAGGCTGGCGGGGCGCTCGATGCCCAATACGGTCAACGCACCACTGCTCGCGCTGCCCATAATCACCGTCAGCGCACCCACCAGCAGCAATGACCACGCTGCCAGCGATGCCATCAATCCAACCATAAACCGATTGGTCAGACGGGTTCGTTCGCGCAGATGCTGCCCCAGCGTCATCAACAGACACGCCATCATCACGCTAATCACCAGCACGAAGTAAATCAGATCGCCGGGGGGTTGAACAAAGATGGTCAAGAAATTCATGTAAATATCCCATCCGTTGGGGGTGTATCCCTCTAGTACCTGATTTCAGTATATCGTGTTTCACTCACGCACACAGTAATGGCAACGTTCGACCTACGTTTGAGATGCGTTTGTAGAGCTACGTCTGGGCAAGCCGCCCGCCTCGCGGCATAATGGCAACATCATTAACAAGTAGACCACACGCAGCATGGAGGGGTTGACTCTCTAGCGCCGTCGTTCAAGAGCAGAGGTTCTGTAATCCTAATGACAACCTATGCGCCCTCTCGTACCAAGCGCACAAAACGCCCCAATGTGCCAGTTTTTCGCATTCTATCGCTCCTGATGATTGTAGCGGCGTTCGTTTTGCTCGGCGCGGAGATGTACAGTTTCAGCCAGCGTGAAAACCTGTTGGCATCCGATGTCACCGTCGGCGGAATCCCCGTCGGCAATCTGACGGTTGACAAAGCTGTGACCAAATGGGAACAAGCCTTCAATCAACCGGTCATCCTCAAGTACGGCCAAGAATCCATCGTCTTAGAGCCGGGGACTATCGACTTCCGCCTCAACTCGAATACCATGCGCGCCAATGCCCAAGCCTCTACCGGTGATTTTTGGCCGCGCTTCTTAGCCTACCTGACCGGCGTACAAGAAGAGCGCGTCGCCGCGAATATCCCGCTATTGGCCGATTACCAAGAGGGTCTACTGCGCTCGGTATTGGATGACATCGCCAGTCGTTATGACCGCGCACCCGGCAACCCCGGGTATGATGTCGCCACGCTGACGGTCTATGCGGGGCAGACCGGCGCTCAATTGGATGTTGACGAGGCCATCGTCCGCATTGACGCCGCGCTCAAAAATCCGACCAATCGCGTCGTAGACCTCCCCATCGGCGACTCACAGGCCAGCCGCCCGAACCTCAACGTCCTACGAAATCTCATCATCGACTATCTTGATACACAGGGATTTATCTACGACAGCCCGACCAGCGTCGCCTCGGTCTTTGTCCTCGACCTGCAAACCGGCGAAGAACTCAATATCCTCAGTGATGTCGCTTTCAGCGCGGCCAGCACCACCAAAGTCCCCATCCTCCTAGACCTCTACCGCTTCCTAGATTTTCCACCCACGCCTGAGGAAGCGTTCATCATGGCGAATTCCCTCCTATGCAGCCGCAACTCATCCTCTAACCTGCTCATGCGCCTGATTGGAAATGACGACATCCTCGCGGGCGTCCGCAGCGTCAGCAATACCGCACAAGCACTGGGCGCGACCAACACCTTCATCTCCGCGCCGTTTGTTGAAGGCGTCGCAAACGAATTTCTCGGTTCGACCACTGCCCCCGCCACCAAACCAAACCCTGACCACAACACCGTCCCAGACCCGTTCAACCAGACCACCCCAGAAGATTTGGGGACGCTGTTCAGCATGATTTATGACTGCGCCAATTATGGCTCTGGCATCTTGACCGCCCTTCCAGAGGACTATACGCAGCAAGAATGTCGCCAGATGTTGGAACTGATGTCAGCCAACGACCTACTGCGATTGATTCAAGGCGGAATCCCCGCTGGGATGCGCGTCTCACATAAAAATGGGTGGCTGGATGAGGTTGTTGGGGATGCGGGCATCGTCTACCCCACCAGCGGACGCAATTACGTCATCGCCATCTTCTTGTGGGAGGATACCGGCTTTCAGAATTTCGAGCGCCTTTGGCCGCTGATGGAGGGCATCTCGCGGGCGACGTGGAATTACTTCGATGCGGGCGAGCCATTGCTCACCGCTCGCACAGACCTTCCGGCCACTGCCCAAGGCTGTGAGGGGAATTATCTCCCCCCGACGCCGGAATTAGTCAACCTGAATGACATCAACGCTTGGCGTCGCGCCCCATAAAAATAGTAGGGACGGCATTTTTGCCGTCCGTTTTTTGGCAAATGTAAAGGACGCCCGGAAGGGCGTCCCTACATTCATCACTTGATACTTTTGACCATTCGCAGATGATTCCGCCCACCCGTGCTATGGTAGATTGCGCTATCCATAAACTTCTTGACGAAATGAATGCCCCATCCGCCATTGTCGATTCGCTCCCATAGCGGCAACGAAGGGTCGGGGTCAGGGTGCATCAACGGGTTAAACAAGGGAGCACCGTCAATGATTTCAATAATCAACGACTCTCCATCTCGAACCAGCACGACTTCAATCGCGTCTGGCGCATCGCTGAATTCATACCCATGTTCGACGATGTTGGTAATCACCTCATCCACCGAGACGTTACAATGGTGGATGCTGTCATCACTCAGGCCATAAATCGCCGCAACCCGGCTGATAAATGCTTGTGCGGCCTCAACCGACTCCAGATGAGCCGGCAACTTAATGGAATGTCGTTCATCCATCGCGTTCCCCTCTTCCCGCGATGACCGCTAAAAACTCTCGACAGCCTCAGACGAGGTGTCGAAGATTAAAAAGATTGTATCCAATCCGGCCATTTCCATCACCTCGCGCACGCGCTTAGAGGGTTGGGCAATCCGCAAATCACCCGCCACCCGCCTGAGCTTCTTGAGCGCGTTGACCAACTCGCGTAGACCCGCGCTGCTCATATAATCGACGGCGGACAGGTCTAATACCAGATGGATATGCCCCGCCCCGATATGCTCGTTAAACGATTCCCCCAACTGAGGGGCGTTCATACTATCAATCCGGCCAGAGGCGCGTAAGACGGTTATATTACCCTCGGCGGCAACTTGAATATTCATAGTCCAAGACAATCCTTTGAGCGTACAGAGTCCCTTGTTATCGACACTATTGTAACCGATATTGCTGGCTATAATGCAATCGTTCAGAGAAAATTCGATAGGTGGCAGTAAAACCCATTATGCAAGACTATTCTCTCCCTCTCACGCTGGTCTTTGGCCTGACTTTTTTCCTCATCCAGCGCAGTGAAGCCAAAGCTCGCGGCTGTGTGACTCGTTTTCTATTTCTGGTCATTGGCGGCGCGGTACTATGGTTCAGTAATACCCGTGGCATACTGGGACAAGCCGCCACCGCCTTCATCGTGGCCGGACTCATCAACCTGATTTTCTGGGCGTTGATTGGCCGCTATAACCCGCCCAAATCGTCAGACGAAATCCGCGTCCTCAAAATGGACGACGAATAAGGCGGTTTATATAAGCCGATACGCTATACTCCCTCCCTAATATGATTCGCGAGGGATGGGGCAGGAGTGAAGCTTATGGCGAACGTTTTCATCTCGTATCGACGCGCAGACAGTCGTGCCATCACGGATAATATTCACGGACATCTTGCCCGCTTGATAGGAGATGAATATGTCTTTCAAGATGTATTAGACATACCTGTCGGGGTGAATTTTCGGGATTATTTAAAAACAAATCTCGACTCTGCCGATGTCTTATTGGTCATCATTGGTCAGCGTTGGCTAACCATAACGGGTGAAAACGGTCAACGACGCCTAGATAATCCTGATGACGCCGTGCGGATGGAAGTCGCCACTGCGCTCAAAAACCCAAAGCTGCTGGTAATCCCCATCTTGGTAGATGATGCGCCGATGCCTGATGCTAGTATGCTGCCAGATGACCTACGTGAATTGCATTATCGTAATGCGGCTCGTGTCCGGTATAACCCGGACTTCGAGCATGATATGCAAATACTTGTTGAAAAAATTCAGCAGCATGTTGCGCTAACATCGCTTACCCCTTCGGCAGCTTACCGCCGTCCCGCCTCATTCTGGTATCGGATTGCACTATTCGGTCTCTTAATTGCGGTTGTAGGCGCAATAACCCTGTTCATCCTAAACAATGATAAACCTTTTGAAAATCAAGACCCTCTCCCGACAGTAGCGACGGGGCAATATATGGTCTTGGTCACAGACATCATCCCTATCAGCACGCAAAATCGTCCTGTCGCTCAAGTGATTGTCGAGAATCTGCGCCAAAGTTTAGAGCAAGATATTCCATTCTCAACGTTGCGCGTTCGTTATTACCCCATACCTGTCACCAATGAGACGGAGGCACAGGCTTTGGCCGAGCAGGTCGGCGCATCAATCATTATTTGGGGTGACTACGCAGCCGAGACCGTCAATCTGCGCCTCCAAGTGGGGTCATTTGATGCTTTCCCGACAATTGCTGTGCTGCCTAGAGATATTATCACCCGTGCAGCTAATATTCGTTTGCGTCTCAACCATGAGCAAGAAGACTCTATCGCGCCGCATGTCGTTTCGATGATGATATTGCTTCAGACGGCAGATAGTGATGGATACGCCATGATTAGCGCATTGGCTGCCTTAGATTTGTTGCCACCGCCTACTGCTGAGGTCGTTAGTACCGGCATTGCTGGCCGTGTTCACAAAGCACTTATCGCCTATGTCAGCGAGACAGAAATATCCCGTGCGGAGTTAGACGCCGTACTAGACATCGATACGAATGCGTTGATTTATGCGTTGAGAGGATATACCTTACAACGTCTCGGCTTAAATCAAGCGGCTTTAGAGGACGCTCAAACCGTGCGTTCTCTCGCCCCAGAGTGGATTCTCCCCCTTTATATTCGCGGTAATGACGGTTGGATGTTTGCTAATGACCCTCTCAGTTCACGCCGTTACTTTGATGAGATGGTCGCCGCACGTCCGAATGACTGGTTTCCGCTATTCAATCGGGCGTTCACCTATTATCTTGTCGGTGATTATGCCTCTGTAGCGATTGATGTTACGCGCATTATTGATGAGTTCAGCCCGCCAACAAGCCTGCCTTATGCGCTGGCTGTCTCAATTGCCATACGTGAGGGAAATCTGGCAGAGGTGGCCGCTATTAAAGCCATAGTGACTCGCCAGTTCCCAAACCCTACGGAGTTCAATCGTTTTTTCAAGGCGTTGTATGGTCAAGCCGATGCTGTTATCAAATATGGTCAGGGCGTTAATGCAGTGATGTATCTGACGCTAGGTCAATTCAGTAGGGCGCTTACGGCTGCTGATGCAGCTATCACTATTGACCCATCATGGGCGGATATGTATCTCGTCCAAGGCATCGCCCACTGTAATTTAGATGATACTGCTCAAGCAAATATGGCCTATACACAGGCTATTGAAGTAGAGCCAGACTTGGCGGTTGCCTATTTAATGCGGGCGCAGGTTCGCAGTGATAGCGGTGACGTAGTAGGTGCGGCAACTGACATCGCCCATGTCCAAGCCACGCCATGGGGTCAACGTCCAGATATCGCTGCGCTGATTGAGCAAGGATTACGCGGGGAAATCACCTGTAAAACCTTCTTTTGAGGGGAGTGAACAAAAAAGGTGCAAGGGTCTTAAGCATTTTGCTTGATACCTTGCACCTTTTTCTGTCAGTTTTCAGGCTTACCCGATGATGTTCAGCGGGATGATGTCTGACATCTGCAAGAGAACCATGCTCGTGCGCGCCGCGATGGCTTGCGACATCTGAACCAACGCCCGCGCCGCCGCGCTGTCTGGATGCTCCGCCACTACCGGGCGACCATAATCACCCCCTTCGCGCACACTGGTTTGAAGCGGCACGCGCCCCAAGAAGGACACGCCGCGATCCTCGGCCAACTTCTCGCCACCCCCGCTGCCAAAGAACTCGCCCGCCATATTCTCAACGATTCCCAAGACCGGCACATTCAGTTGATCGAACATCGCGGCGCTCCGCAATGCGTCTGACACCGCCACAGACTGCGGCTGTGTCACGATCACCGCGCCCGTCACTGGGAATTGCTGCGCGAGGCTGAGAGGCGCATCGCCCGTCCCCGGCGGCAGGTCAACAATCATGTAATCCAGTTCCTCGCCCCAATTAACATCCACAAAGAATTGGCGGATAGCGCTTTGAAGCATCGGTCCCCGCAAAATCATCGGTTTGTCCGGCGCGCTCAAAAAACCGGTACTCATCACTTTGACCCCATAGGCCATAATCGGGATCATCTTGTTATCGACCACTTTCGGACGCCCTGACCCCAGCCCCATCATCTGCGGCACATTCGGGTTCAGGATGTCGGCGTCAATCAGGCCGACTTTCGCCCCAAGTTCTGCCAATGCGACGGCCAAGTTAGTCGCGATGGTGCTTTTACCCACCCCACCCTTACCACTGCTAATGGCGATAATCGCCCGCGCCACCGTGCTTTGACGGCCAAAATTGCGATTGGTCGGCACTTGCGCGTCCCACTTGATGTTTAGCCGTTGGATACCCGCCACTTTCCCCACCAGCGCGTCGTTACAACGGGTGACAAACACATCTTTCAGCGGACATGCGGGCGTGGTCAATACAATCGTGAAATTGGCCGTATCCCCGCTGATTGAAAGATCGCGCACCATATTCAAAGACACAATATCGCGATTCAGTTCCGGCTCAATCACCGTACTCAGCGCGGTCATCACCTGTTCATTGGTTGCCATGTTTTTCTCCATTCATCCCATTAAGAAGCCCCCATGATACGCTCTCAATCCCCGTTTTCACACGGGAAACTCATCGCGCATCATTCATCGCTGATTTTTATCGCCAAAGCTTTGTGCTTGCCCCCTTGCCAATAGCGCCAGAATCGCTTCAAGTCCAATCGCCCCTCGAACTCAACAAACAGTTCGCCTGTTATTACTACTAGACGACTCGCGCTAGGGATGTTTTTACTTCTGTCTTAAGAATCACGATACATCGCCCCAACAACACAGAAATTGTATCTAGCCGTTTGTAGGCCGATCAATCATACGATGAACATACTGGATACCTACGGATGATTGCAGTACTTGACATCTTTTTTTTTCGATGTACATTCGGAATGTAAGAGATTTAACTCTGTTAACAATGATAAGGAGTTGTATGAAAAACAAACTGTTCATAATAGCAATCACTCTTCTGACGCTATTACTCTTCACACCTTTATCACATGCACAACAAGGTGCAACTCAGAAGTTTGAGAGATTTGGTGAGATTTTTGGTGGATACGTTTACATCACATCAGTTCCTTTTGGTTTTGGTGATGAGGGTGCAAGACATCGCCTAGAAATTCGCCGAAATTATCTTCCACCCAAGGCTCGACTAGTTCTAATGCAGTCGAGTCAACAATCTACGTTCATAGCCATCCAATCAAATTGGGTTAATTATTTTGGAACTCAATTCAACGATCCCATGTTAACACGCACGAAACAGGCAGCCCATGGACTAGAGATACAATACCCATCGTCATCGGGTTCGCGCTTGTACTACTTTGTAGATGGTCTATATGTCACTGATTTCGTTGTCAGCGACTTAATTCCAAGTGACATTATATCAGCGGGTTCAATCGGAGGCCCACCCTTGAATAGTGGCGGGGGTGATTATCTGAGCATTGGTTCGCCAAACTTCTCAGCCTCATGGTGGAAACGTAGGCCAGATTTAACCCTTGTATCAAAATTATGGGGGTATAACGTGCATGATATTAATCATAACGCATATGAATGTACATCTAATTCGAACAATACGTTCGCCTGTTATAAGATTTGTACATTCATATGCTAAGAAACCAATTGAATATTGGGTTTCTGTAAAACGTATTCGACAATCTACTGGAGATATCTGATGAAAACATACACTTCTCTCGCAACAATAATCGTATTAATCCTAATGACTGGGTTAATCTCATTTAACAATATCTCAAATGCTCGGAGTGATGAGTATAAAGTCACATTCTCGCCCTACATCAATGAATCTCAACTAAACTTGGATTTCACATCCCTTGACAAAATCTCGCTCGAGGTAGTGAGAAACCTTGGTTTAATCGGTGAACCGACACATCAAGAGAAATTTGTCATCACTATGGGACAATGGATGACCTATACAGAAATGGGCGTGAACCTTGAATTATTTAATTTGAGTCGTGAAACGCCTATCTATGTCGTCAGCTATCACGGTCAAACCGACGGTAAAAAACTGAACGGGGACGGTGACACCAACTTCAAATACGAGAACCTGATTGTCTCAATTAGGGCTGATACCGGTGAAGAAATGGGTTCAATAGCATACGCGGTTAATTCACCGGAGTCATTTAAATTAGACGTGGCTCTCAAAGATAACAGACTAGAGTCTTCTCCCCCCATGCCCATGGGTCAACCTCCGCATGAATTATTGCTTCCTATAGCCCCGTAGAGCTAAAGAAAGGTGATATAATAGCATTGTCCAACAATGTGTTGTGACAAGTCTATTTTATCACCTTTCTATGAGGGCTTTATTGTGTCAGAACCCATGCGCGATGCTTTACACCTGATTCCTTACGGTTTTTATGCGATTACCACCCGCAACGGGGCTGACCGCAATGTGATGGTCGCCAATTGGCTGACCCAAGTCTCATTTGAGCCGCGCCTGATGGCGTTCGGCCTACAAACCGATTCGTATTCGTTCGGAATCGTCAAAAGTACGCTGGTTTTCGGCGTGAATATCTTCCGCAAAACTGACGCAGACGTGATTCGGCAATTCACCAAGAGTCGCGCCAAGCACCCTGAAAAAATCGAGGCGATGCACTATACCGACGGGGCAGAAACCGGCGTCCCGATGTTAAATGAGGCAGCCGCGACCCTCGAATGTCGCGTACAGCAAATCGTTGATGTTCATGGCGACCACGCCATTGTGGTTGCGGAGGTTGTCGGGGCAAAGGTCGCCCGTATGAGCAAGATTGAGGACGTCCTCACCCTCGCCGATTTCGGCTGGAGCTACGGCGGGTAGACAGTAGAAAGATGGTGTGCCGCGCCCTGCGGTAATCATGATTCCACGTCCCTGTCATCCTTAATTTTTCGTAAAGAGGGCGACCCATGAGAGTCGCCCCTACGGATTCAATGTATAACATGGATTCAATACATGATATTGATCAACGTATGGCATAAATCAATATATGACATTGATCAATGTATGGCATGAATCAATATATGACATTGATCAATGTATGGCATGAATCAACATAACGTGGGTTATGAATTCAATCCCAAGCGTTTGGCCTCGCTCAAAATGGCCTGAACGCCCGCGCTAACCCCATCCTCGGCGCGGATGCCTTCCCCGATAGATTTTGCCCGCGCCGCCATCTGGGAGTCGCTGGTCAAAACGCGGATAGCATCGGTCAACTTGTCTATGGTGAGGTCAATCCGATTGACGGCTTTCGGCCCGACGCCCAACTCCTTGACTCGCCGCCCCCAATAGGCTTGGTCGCCGAGGTGCGGCACGATAAAAGTCGGCTTACCCCAGCGCAATCCCGCCGCAGTCGTCCCCGCCCCACCGTGATGCGCTAACGCTTTGACCCGTTGGAACAGCCAATCATGCGGCGCTTTATCAATCAGATACATGTGTGACGGCACATCAACCGAGTTTAGTCCACTCCAGCCAGTTATCATCACCGCCTGCTGACCCGCCCGCCCTACTGCATCGGAGACCAGCTTGAACATGCTTTCTGGGTCGCGACTGGTCATACTGCCGAATCCCACGTAAATCGGTTGAGGCTCTTGCGCGAGAAATTTCACCAAAGAGTCGGGCGGCGTCCAATCCTGCGCCTCATCGTGAAACCAGTACCCGACAGTATGCACATGGTCAGGCCAGTCGTCTGGCCTCGGAACGATTTCGATACTGAACCCATTCACAGTGGGGATAGTCTGCGTGGCACGAAGATAACTTCTTGCTGAATGAGGCTTCAAGCCCAACTGTCGGCGCACGGCGTTGACCGATTTCGCCACCAATCCCCAAATCAATCGCTGAGAGATTTTGCCAAACCAGCGATTAAGGAACAGTTTACGCGGCGTGAATGCAACCAGCGACGCCGCGCCCAATGCCGTCGGCCAATACGGTTGGAGTTGGAGGTTGATTTGCGGGATATGATACTGTTCTGCGGCTGTCTGCACAAATGGCAGCGAGACGAATCCACTCAGAACGAGGTGGAAATCAGCGATATGCTTCCCAATCAGATCGAACATCTGCCCGCCGTACCGGTCAAACACCCGACCCATCACGCGCAGTTCTTGCGGGGAGTTGGGCTTAACCGATGCCCAATCCTTGCCCACCTCAGACGCCATAATCTGCTCAGTATCCGGCGCGGGCAAAAAATCGAACCCATAGCCGCGAATCCACGCCTCGAAATTCTCACCCGCCATCAGGGTTACGTCTTGTCCGGCGCGTTTTAACCCCAGTGCCAACGCCAGTGACGGTTGCACGTCCCCGCGTGACCCATACGCCACCATCAGAATTTTCATAATTCCCCCTCAACAAAAACGGTCTGACACATCGAAATATGTCAGACCGTCCGAAAATCAAAATCTCAAACCGAGGACTACTCGCTCTTGCCAGCCTTCTTACGTGCCAGCGCCGCCTCGCGCTTGGCGAGACGTTCGGCCTTCGCCGCCGCATCATCCTCAGCGCTGGCCGCCGGAGCAGCCGGCGCCACAACAGCTTCAGCTACGGCAGCACCAGCAGGCGTGGCCTCGGCAACTGGGGTGGGAGTAGGAGTCGCAGACTTGGCAGCGGCAGCTTTCGCGGCTGCGGCATCGGCCTTCTTCTTTTCCTTGATGACATCGGTGTGTTCCCAGCCCCCGCGCTCGTCTGCTTCTTCTTGTGCGGTGGTCGGGGCGATTTTCAAGTAATAGTCGAACGGCTTAGACAGGCGTTCCTTGTCGTGGATATGCACGCTGGTGCGGTCATAGCTCGCCATCTCGTAATCGTGATCCATCTTAATCGCATCGAACGGGCAGAACTCGGCGCAAAAGCCGCAATTCATGCAGATGTCGATGTCAATAAAGAAGGCTTCCGGCTGCGGGACTGGCCGACCCGTCGCGGGGTCAGTGCCGCGCACAATCCAGATACATTGCGGCGGGCAGACTTTTGCACAAATACCGCAACTTGTACACCAGTCTTGACCCGGCGCGTCGGGATGGTCGTCATTGTTGACCACCAAAAACGGCGTGAAACGGAAGCGCTCTGGGACGGCGACCTTCTCATCGGGGTACTCGACAGTATAAATACCGGCGGATTTTGTCCCCTGACGGACGCCGAACTCGGCCATCGGCTTGCCTTTGTTGAAGCCGTAGAATACGTCATTTGCGTATGTTGCGATGAAGTGGCGGAATGTGACGCCAAGCCCCTTCAGAATACCCAAACCATACATGGGTGGTTGCTCCTTATGGATTTAGCGGTCTGTCTCGCCCAATACGATGTCAATACTGCCCAAAATCGCCACCACGTCGGCTACCTTCTGTCCAATCGACATCGGGCCGAGCGCGGTCAGATTGATGAAGCTTGGGGCGCGGACGTGATAGCGCCACGGGTTTTGTGTGCCTTTGGTATCGCCCCATGACACGACGTAAAAGCCTAGTTCGCCCTTGGGGTTTTCGACGCGGCCATACGACTCACCTTGCGGGATGCGCGGGCTATAGGCTTTTGTCCCGACCATGATATCTTGGCCTTTGGTTTGCTCAAGGCGCGGCAGCAATTGGCGCAAGATACGCAGCGATTCGTGCATCTCTTGCATACGCACCTTATAGCGATCAAATAAGTCGCCATTCGTCCCGACTGGGATGTCGAAATCCAGTTCAGGGTAGATGCTGTAGGGGTCGGCGCGGCGCACGTCATACGCCACACCGCTACCACGCAGAAGCGGGCCGGCGCAGCTCATCGCAATCGCGTCTTCTGCGCTCAGGACGCCGTAACCTTTCGTGCGTGCCAGCAAAATTTCGTTGCCGGTCAAATAACGGTCATATTCCTCAAGGAAGCGCGGTAAACGTTCGTTAATCATGTCAGACAAGAATTCCATCGTGTCATAGTCGCGAATCTTGTCATTCATCAGATTAGCTACACTGCGTAGACGCTCTGGCAAGTCTTTGTACACGCCGCCAAAACGCATGTAGTTACACATCAAGCGACTGCCCGCCACCGCCTCGAAAAAGTCGAGGATTTTCTCGCGCTCGGCATTGGCGTACAGCATCGGCGTGAAAAACGCCCCAATGTCGTTGAGGAAGAAGCCAATCGACCACAAGTGATTAACGATGCGCGTCAATTCGGCCATCAACACGCGGATGACTTCTGAGCGGTAGGTCGGCGCGGTATAGCGTGCGCCCGCAGCCATCAGCTGTTCAACCGCCATCACATACCCGAAATTGTTGCTCATCGAACTGATGTAGTCCAGACGGTCTGTGAACGGGATGTTGTGCAGATAGGTGTTGCGCTCGCCAATTTTCTCGTGATTACGGTGCAGATAACCCATGACCGGCTCTAGGCCGAGGATGGTCTCGCCGTCCAGCTTGAGAACCATGCGGAACACGCCATGCGTAGACGGGTGATGCGGCCCCATGTTCACAATCAATTGGTCGGTGTGAAATTCGTCAGTCCCGACCTTCTGGTACTCGACGCCGATGCTGGCGGAGTTATAGACTTCGACATCCGAGATGTCGGTCAATTTCGACAGGTCAAAATCTGCCGGATAATTGACGTTTGAGCCGTAGATGTTCTTTTCTTCGGAGCGATGCACCCACCCGTTCGGCCAACGGCTATCGAATGGCTTGGCGTCGCCTTCAAAATAGGCTTCTTTCCAGTCCTTCCGCATCGGATGACCGTGGAATCCGTCCCACATCAAGATACGCTTGAGATTGGGGTGGCCGGTGAAGTGGATGCCGTAGAGGTCATACGCTTCACGCTCTTGGAAGTCGGCGCCCGGATAGACGCTGACCAGCGAGGGGATAACCGGTTTGTCGCGGTCTGTCTGCGCCTTGAAATTCAACGCGCCGCCCCCGCTAATGCGGTAAGCGTGATACACCATCTCCATCTGGTCGCCCGCGCCAAGATAATCGACGGCGGTGGCGCTCGACAGATAGTTATAGCCTAAGTCATCGCGGATGGTCTGCGCGACATCGGCCAATTTGTCGGTCTGGACAATTACGCCCTGAAAGCCCGGGCGGATGTCATCGCTGACAGCGCCGGGGAATTTCGCCTTCAGGTACGCGATGGCGTCCTGAGTGCTGCCCGTGATGGGCGGGGCTGCTACTTCGTGGTCAACCATTATTCACCCCTTGGAACACTAAAACGCCTAAACGCCTTTTGCAACGTTGCGAGCGCGGGTACGCGCCAACACCGATTGACGACGACGCAGAATTTCCTCACGACGCGGCGCATCGCCCGCATCTTCAACCACAGCCGCCGCGACCTTCTTGGGGACGAGCGCCTTAACGGTCTTAATCACTGGTGGCAATTCGCGCACGCCTATCGGCCTACCCGACGCTGCCAATTCCGCCTGACGGCGGATTAAATCCATCTGGCGCGGGTCAATGATGTCCGGCCCCAAAATGGGGATGGGGGTCGGTTCGTTGGGGCCGACACCGTACCACGGCACATCGTCCAAATTCGCCAGTGATTGCCCGTCAATCTTCTTTTGCAGCGCAATCAACCCGTACAGCAAGGCTTGCGGAGTCGGGGGGCAACCCGGAACGTACACATCCACTGGCAGATACTTGTCGATGCCGCTGACGACGTTATAACCCTCTTTGAATGGGCCGCCGCCGCTGGCACACGCGCCCATCGCCATGACGTATTTCGGCTCTGGCATCTGATTATACAAGCGGACGATGGGGACGATCATCTTCTTCGTCACCGTGCCACTGACAATCATCAGGTCAGATTGGCGTGGCGTGGCGCGCATGACTTCCATCCCGAAACGGCTGAAGTCAAAGCGACTGGAGGCCGTACCAATCATCTCAATCGCGCAGCACGCCAAACCAAATAACATCGGCCACATCGACGAGCGACGGCTCCAGTTATACAGCTTGCTCAGGCTGGTGATAGCGAGGTTTCCCTGCATTTCCATAGGAAGCGGAAATTCTGTGTCGTGAATCTGTCTTAAATCAAGTTCTTTACTGCTCATACGCCATCCGTCTCCTCATACCACTCCTGAAAGATCGCCATCAACATGGCCTCGTTCACCAGTGCCGGATCATCCGCGAAGTCCGGCAGCGCAATCGCCCAATCATAAATCTGACTTGTGCTGACCTGTTCGAGGTCGGCATCTGGGTGTTCGTCGCGCAACGCCAGCGCCATCTCATACGGGGCATCCCAAGTCAGCATGGCGGGTATTCTAACCGAGAATCGCGTCGTTGTCGATTTGTGCGCGCTGTAGACGCCCGCTGAAATCGACATAAACCGACTTCCACTCGGTGAAGCTGTCCAGAGCCGCCCCGCCCGCCTCGCGCATCCCGTTACCCGTGCCGCGTGTGCCGCCGAACGGGAACTGAATTTCTGCCCCTGTGGTGCCGTGATTGATGTACACGATTCCAGTGGTCAGGTCACGGATGGCGCGGAAGGCCTTATTAACGTTCTCTGTGAAAATACTGCTCGACAGGCCAAACGCGGTGTTGTTGTTAACCTCAATCGCTTCTTCCATCGAGCCGACCTCAATCATCGACAGCACCGGCCCAAAAATTTCTTCCTGCGCGATTCGCATGTTGGCGGTCACATCGCCATATAGCGTCGGTTGGAAGAAGTAGCCCGCGCCAGCCGCTGTATCACGCGACCCGCCCAAGAGCAATTTCGCGCCGTCGGTTTTAGCAATGTCGATGTAGCTGCTGACCTTATCAAGCGCCTTCTGGTTGACCAACGGCCCAACCTGCACATCTTCGCCCATGCCGTAACCGACTTTCAAGGTTTTGGCCTTCTCGACCAACGCCTCCGACAGCTTAGCACGGATGCCCTTCTCGACAATCAAGCGACTGGTGGCGGTGCAGCGCTGGCCGGTTGTGCCGTAAGCGCTCCATGTAATCGCCTCAACCGCGAGTTCGAGATTGGCGTCATCTAAGACGATGATGGCGTTTTTGCCGCCCATCTCTAGCGTGACTTTCTTACCCAAAGCCGCCGCACGACTATACACTGACAGGCCGGTGGTGGTCGAGCCGGTGAATGAGATGATTCGCACGTCTGGGTGTTCGGTCAATGCGCCGCCCGCGTCACCGAACCCGTTGACGAGGTTCAGCACGCCCGACGGTAGACCTGCCTCGGCAAAGGCCGCCACAAACGCCGAACTGACCGCCGGAGTCTCTTCGCTGGGCTTCCAGACCACGGTGTTTCCCGCAATCAAGGCCGGGAGCATCTTCCAACTGGGGACGGCGACGGGGAAATTCCACGGCGTCACCAAGCCGACCACCCCCACCGAGTCGCGTAGCGCCATACCAAACTTGTTCGGCATCTCTACCGGCGCGGTGTAGCCCTTCAACCGGCGACCTTCGCCAGCCATATAATAGGCCATGTCGATGGCCTCTTGAACGTCGCCGCGTGCTTCGGTGATGGTCTTGCCCATCTCCATCGTCATCAGGCGTGAGAGGGCTTCTTTGCGCTCGGTCAGGACGTGCGCGACGCGGAACAAGATTTCACCACGGCGCGGCGCAGGGGTCAGACGCCAACCTTGATAGGCGGCTTTCGCGGCCGCAACTGCCGCCTTGACATCTTCCGCGCCGCTTTTGGCGGCCTCAGCGACAATTTCTAGTGTCGCGGGGTTGGTGCTGGTGAAGGTTGCGCCACTTTGCGCGCCGACCCACTCACCGCCGATAAAATTCTTTGCAAAATCGGTCATGAAACGGCCTCGTTTTAAGTGCGATAGGATTTAGATTTAATCGCAGTATAGCGGATTGTCCTTCATTTCACAAGCACAGACAACACCGTGGTTAAAGTAAAACAGTGATGAGTCGAAAGTGATGAGTCATGAGAAAAAGTCACGGTTTATCGTCAATAACCAATAGTGCGAGTCATAAACGAGGCTATTCTATTTTCTTGGGCGGGCGGACAAGTCTCGCCCCTACAAAATTCACCGAGATGAGTGTTCAAAATCGCACCATTGGATGTTGTGTAGGGGCGGCGCTTGCGCGCCCGTGCTGAAACACTACAATCACTCTGCGCTCAATATCCGCGCCCCTTGCGTGGAAATTCGGCTGATGCGAGTCGATGCGCCCATGTTGTGAGAGGCATACAGCGCGGCCATTGCAGCCTGAACCCGTTCCGCCGTCTCCATCGAGTCGCATAACGCGCCCAACGTCGGCCCCGCCCCACTGATGCATAAGCCTAGCGCACCCGCAGATTTCGCAACGGCGCGGCACTCATCCAGATACGGCATCAGGTATTTACGCGCAGGCTCAACCACGGGGTCGTCTTCCATCGCCTCAGCCCACGCGCTCAAATCGTTACTATATAGTGCCGAGACCAATCGCCCTACCGCCGCCGTCAATTGAATCAGATGCTTCATCGGGATTTCTTTGGGCAAGGCCGCCCGCGCCAACGCCGTCGGCACGGCGACATCCGGTGTCACCAATGCGAACACTGCCCGTTCCGGCACAGGCAACGCCAACACTTTATCCGGCGTCGTCCCGCTGATCAGGACAAGCCCGCCCATCAGCGATGGCGCGACATTATCGGCGTGGAATCCGCTGACCGCGCCCTCCCCCACCACCGCCGCCGGAATCAGTTCCCGATTGCTCAATGGAGAGCCAAACAGCGCATTGACGGCCAATGCTCCGGCTGCGGCGCTGGCGCTACTGCTGCCCAGCCCACTCGCCAACGGCATATCTTTATAAATGGTCAGCGCCACGCCTTCGGTAATGCCCAATTGAGTCAAAATGGCTTGTGCCGCCGCACCCGCTGAATTTTTTATCGGGTCGCGGGTTAATTTTCCGCCATCTCCGAAAATTTGCTCAATGACCACGCCGCGCTCTGGCCGCCATACCGCCAGCACCCTATCCCCCGGCGCTTCAAGGCACAAACCGAGGATGTCAAACCCGCAGCCGACGTTTGCCATCGTCGCTGGCGCAAATGCTTCTGCTCTGGTTAAGGCCATTTTCCGTGCTATCCTTAGAGGCGGTTAAGTTACAGATTTCACAGTTTCAGCGAGGTGGCGCGTGGCGAGCATCTTACAATGTATGGATTGCGGGCGGCAATACCCGATCAATTCGGTCATGTATGTCTGCGATTCTTGCGGTGGTCTTTTGGATGTCCAACATGACTTAGAGACTATCCGCCGAACTTACCCGCGTGAGCTGTTCGATAAACGACTCGGCACGCTAGATCGCCCGTATAATTCCGGCGTCTGGCGCTTCAAAGAATTGGTCAACCCCGATGTGCCGGATGAGTTAATCGTCTCGTTCCCAGAGGGCAACACCAATCTGTACCCCGTGCCGCGTCTGGCGAAATGGGCGGGCGTCGATAGCCTACACCTCAAGCATGAGGGCGAAAATCCCACCGGCTCATTCAAAGACCGTGGCATGACCGGCGGCGTCACTCAAGCCCGCGTGCTGGGTATGACTCGCGTCGCGTGTGCCAGCACCGGCAACACGTCGGCATCGCTGGCCGCCTATGCTGCATTCAGC
>Ga0163154_10001574_pt1 | contig 35080 bp, 37 predicted proteins | sample OliLakLV19MP9P1_FD_148649 | JGI IMG/M metagenome (GOLD analysis project Ga0163154, IMG submission 148649) | Freshwater microbial mat bacterial communities from Lake Vanda, McMurdo Dry Valleys, Antarctica - Oligotrophic Lake LV.19.MP9.P1 | ecosystem: Environmental > Aquatic > Freshwater > Lake >... | reverse complement strand
GCTTCTTACCGCACACAGCAAAGTATAAAACCAGCCAATCTTCCAATTTAGCAACTCAAATGTGAGAATCATGTAACTTATATGTAGAGTTGTATAACGATTTTTGACTTAAAAGGAATCACTTTAACAGTGTGATAAATCTGGTAAAAATTACAATTCTCAAAATGCAAAGGAGGAAATTTTTAGGAGTTACAGCAGGTACAATTATAGTTGCAGGCGGTGTAGGTTATCTATTTAGCGACAAACACAATTTTATTAGAAACAATAGTAACATTGCTTCTCCAAATAAATCAATCTTTAAAACTGATGAAAGAGAAATTTTACACTTAGCTTCTCTTGCACCAAGCGGTCATAATACGCAGCCATGGTTTATAAAATACATTGAGCCCTATCATTGGATTATTTGCAACGATAAAACCAAATGGCTTCCTGGTGTTGATCCCACACAAAGAGAAACAATTTTATCTGTAGGAACTTTCATGCAGAACCTTGAATATGCTGCCGGTAATGCCGGTTATAATTGTGAATTCAAAATGCTGGCTGCTACTAACCAGGATGAAAATATAGCAGCTGTAAAATTGAGCAAATCAGCAATGCCTTCTGCGTTTGATATTGCAAAAATAAAAAACCGCAGAACCGTTCGTTCCAACTATCTCACTGATTCGTTAAAAAAAGAGGATGTTGATTTTCTATTAAATGAAGAAAGGGATTTTTTCGATTTCATACCAAATGCTACAAAAGAATATCATTACCTCAATGAACAAACTATTGAAGCAAACCGGATTCAATCTTATCGTGACGTTGCGGAAAAGGAACTGTCTGAATGGATAAGATTTAGCAGCAAGAATGCAGAAAAAAATATGGATGGATTAACTGCTGCGAGCATGGAAATAGGAGGAATACCGGGTTGGGTAGTCCGTAACTTTTATAACAAAGAAAGCGTTCTAAAAAATAGTTTCAGGGATAAAAACATTGAAATTGTTATAAAGCAGGTATCACAATCGGCGGGCTGGCTATTGATTACCAGTAAAGACAATGCAGTTTCAACATTATTGGAAACAGGCAAAAGAATGCAGCGGTTATTTTTAAAAGTACGGGAGAAAGGGATCGCCATTCATCCAATGACACAGATATTAGAAGAGCCATCAACTAAGCAGGCACTTAATCAATCAATTGGTATAACCGACAATATTCAATTTATTTTAAGGGTTGGATATTTAAAAGAATATCCGGATCCCGTTTCATTAAGGCGGCCTGTTGATTGGTTTGTGAAAAGTTGAAATATAGCAACGTAATAAAACAACATTCAGGTTGCATTTACAACTTTAATCAAGGACTGATTAGTTAGTCATTTTTAATTTCAACAATGTAAAGCTGTGTAAAAAAAATGCTGTTGACAATGCTTGCAATATTTAAAGGAGTTGTTTTTATCCTTGTGATTGTATTGCTTGCACACAAACCCTGTAAGCAAACACCTTACCCCAACAAGACGGCTTTTCAGTTTTAAACAATCAGTCTATCGCCTAATTTTGTGTGAGGCCTGAAAAAGTAAAACAGATTATTGATTTAGATATTTTAAAATGGCGAACGAATTTGGCGAATAAAAAAATAAAAGAAAGGATACTGATTTAGATGTACAGTAATAAAACAGCCATTATAAAAATGAAAAACATTTTAATAACAGGTGCAACTGGAACTGTAGGAATGGAAGTGATAAAATCGCTAAGCAAACTCCATCATTCGTTTGATGTTTATGCAGGGGTTTTTAATATAAAAAAAATAAAGCGAAATTGATGTTATAAATTGAATGTTTTGCACTTTGATTTTGCTGCTGCTGAAACCTATGAACATGCCTTAGCTTACTGCGGTATACTTTTCCTTTTGCGTCCGCCTCAATTATCAGAGGTTAAAAAATACTTTAATTCATTAATCGATTTGGCAGTCATCTGCGGTGTAAAACATATTGTTTTTTTATCGGTACAAGGAGTTGAAAAAAGTAAAATAATTCCCCATCATAAAATTGAAAAATTAATTATTGAAAGTAAAATTCCGCATACTTTTTTACGTCCCGCCTATTTCATGCAAAATTTCACCACCACATTGCATGCTGATTTAGTAAGGCATCACAGCATATTTTTACCTGCCGGTAATGCAAAATTTACATTGGTAGATGTTACAGATATAGGGAAAGTTGCCGCAAAAGTTTTAACAGAACTGAAAAGAATTCGAATAAAAGCTACGAATCAACCAATCACGAAAAACTTACTTTTGGTGAAATGGCAGAAAAACTCAGCAAAGGATTGAATACGGATATTAAATACGAATCTCCTAACCTGCTGAAGTTTTTATGGTTAAACGAAAAGCGAAAATACCGGTCGGTTTCATACTTGTAATGATCATGCTACATTATTTGCCCCGGTTTCAGAAAGAACCCGAAACGACTGATTGGGTTAAAAAATAATCAATGCTGAACCAAAAGCATTTGATGAGTTTGTATTTGAGCATAAAAATTCACTAATTGGTGTGTAATAGGCATCATGCTTGTATTAGTAAAATAAGGCTATAATTCCCCTAACTTGTTATTAAATTGTCTATCTCTTTTTTTATGTTGGGTACTTTTGCTATTCATTGCGACTGAGCTGATTTATGCTGTGCGTAATCACTACTTTTAGTGACGCTCGTCACCTAATCTTCCGTTCTGTAACAATAATTTTGTAAAAAAATATGTTACGTATATTTTTCTTGATTATCCTGCTCTTACACGGGGTAATTCACTTCATAGGGTTTGCAAAAGCATTTAACTACGGCATCATTACCCAAATCAGTAAAGAAATTCCAAAACCTTCCGGTTTGCTTTGGCTGCTGACAGCGTTTTTGTTTATTGCAGCTACTATTCTATTCCTGTTAAAGAAAGATGCATGGATATTTTGCGGATTTGCAGCAGTTATCATTTCACAAATACTAATTTTTACATTTTGGAACGATGCAAAATTTGGAACGATTGCCAATATCATTATTCTAGTTGTTGTTGTATTAAGTTACGGGACTTATCATTTTGAAAAAACCTATCAAAAAGATGTAAAAGAAAATTTGCAGCGCACGAATAGGTTGAAGACAGATTTACTAACTGAAACGGATTTACTTCCGCTACCAGAGCCTGTGCAACGTTACCTGAGATATGCAGGCGTACTAAACAAGCCTAAACTAAAAAATATACGCATTGTATTTGAAGGGCAAATGAGAGAAAAGGGAAAAGAGTTTTTCCCCTTTACCTGCGAACAGTATAATTTTTTTGACGAACCCACCCGGTTGTTTTTTATGAAAGCAACCATGAAAGGCTTTACCGTTCCGGGTTATCACAGATACAGCAATGCAATTGCTTTGATGGATATAAGACTTTTTGGATTTTTCCCAGTTGTAAAAAGAGCAGGAAAAGATATGGACCAGGCAGAAACCGTTACACTCTTCAATGATATGTGTTTGATGGCTCCTGCAACACTGATTGACAAACGAATTACATGGCAAGCCATTGACAGCAATTCTGTAAAAGCCAGATTTACAAATCATGCAATTACAATAACTGCTATTTTATATTTTAATAAAGAAGGTCAATTGGTAAATTTTATTTCCAACGACAGAGATGTAAATCATTATCCATTTTCAACACCGGCAAGTAATTATAAAACTATAAACAGCATCAACATCATGACCTATGGAGAGGCTATCTGGCATTATCCTGATGGAGAATTTGTTTATGGAAAATTTAATTTGAAAGAGGTTGAATACAATGTTTCGGAGTTAAAATAAATAAAAGTAATTCTAATATTCTTCTTGTTGAATAAATCGTCCAACTTAGGCTTTCGTTTTTGGCACAAGCAAAAAAGGCAAATGATAACCAGGCCGTTCAAAAACTCGCTGCAATGGGCAGACCAACTTATACCGGCGATTGGCTGAACGGCGTTTGTTGAAAAAATATGGCGGCGAACTCTATAGTAATTCCTGGGGTGCCACTTCAGTTGTTTTGAGCAGTTTTATAAGCACAACGGAATATACGCTACTTGATAAAGTGAATTTTTTTAGGGGAGCGCTTGGTTCTATGCCTTTGTTGTAGCAAGAAATAATGACAATTAATTTAATTTAATGAAACAAGCACCTATTTTGAAAGTGCCTGTATATTTTATGCAGGGAAGATATGACTACGAAATACACAACCCGTTGGCAGAGCAATATTTTAACTTACTACAAGCACCTACGAACGAATTGATATGGATTGAAAATTCAGCCCATCTACTCAACGTAGAGGAAAATGATAAATTTAATAATTGCCTGATCAACCAGATTTTGCCAGCTACATACATTTAAGAATTTTCAGTCTTTAAAGTCTAGTTATTGTTTCGCTATGGCAAAAAGATATTTGGGAAATATTCAATAAAAATGCTAAAATAGAAAGATGAGTAAGCTTAACATGCACTATTTTATTTATCATTGCCATTGATGGCAGTTTTTAAAATAATATTTGACTATACAGAACAGTTTAAAAAATGGGGAGTACTGCTTGGTGATGATAAGCCAGTTGCCAGAAAATTGATAAAAATAAAAAAGGCGTAATGATGATTGATTTTTACAATTAAAAACGAAATGAAAAAATTATGCTACACTTCCAAATATTTATGGCCAATAAAACAATCATATTTATCGCTGAAAAAATCACTCCATATAAATAATGAAGCAAGAAAAGTAGTATTTGTCCGATTAAAAAATTTTCTAATAAAAAATTTAACTGCGAACTATTGGCCATTTAACCCAAACCTATTGTTGATAACCTGAAAGGTTTGTGTAGTTGAAATCAATGCCATTTTGGGCTACTGATATTGCAGAACTACAACTAAATAACTGATTTTACCATAATATTGTATGATAAAAAATTGTAGGCGGCTTTAGTATTTTTAGAATTGAAGGCTGCTTATTAATCTTATTGTCCATTTCTTAATGAAAAAATCTTTACAAACGAGGGTCTTAATTATTTGCATCCTTGCCGTGGTTGCTATTGTAATTACTTCGGTAATGGCATCAATTAAGCGAAAAACTGTTTGGGAAAGCAGTAGCCTGGTAAGTCATACCCAGGATTTACTTCTTATTTCAGAACAAACAATTTCAGCCCTTAAAGATGTAGAAACAGGTAGTCGTGCCTATTAGCTCACTTCAAACAATATTTTTCTACAACCCTATAGTCTGCTAAAAGATAGTATTTTAAAGAGTATTGATGAGCTCAAATTATTAACTGCCGATACCCGGCCGCAGCAGGTAAGAATAGACAGCCTTGAGCAGCTTGCAATTCTCCGACTGGGCATTTCAAGAACGTTAATGGAGCGTCATCAAAATAAAAAAAGTATTTCAGCTACTACAATAAAACTTGTAGAAACAGGTAAGGTTATAATGGACAGCATCAGGAGCGTTGTGGTGGGGGTACAACAAAATGAGCATGAACTTTTGTATAAAAGGAAATTTCTTACCGCAAGAAACGTGAAGAGTACTGATACGTTATTTTATATTTTGTTTGCCAGCCTGTTTGTTTCTTTCGCTTTGGTTTTTTTTTCTATCTGGTACAATATTTATTTGAATAAAAATGGGAAATGGTTTTACGTTGCAGCACGAACAAATATTTTTGATGGCATAGTAGAAACAATACTTAATGGAATCAGCGATCCATTTTTTTCATTAGACGATCAGGGACTTTTTACTTTTATTAATAAAGCAGCAAAAAGTAAACTGGGGTTTAACAAAATTGGTCTTGACGGCAAAAGTATTTTCAATGAATTTGTTCTTTATAAAGACAATAAAATCGGCACAGGCATTCAGGAAGTATTAAAAACCAGGCAGGCGCAAAATTTTGAGACATTTTATGATTTTCTTTTTCAATGGCAGGATGTAACGATATATCCCATTGAAGATGGTATTACGGTGTATATAAAATATAAGGATCTTGGTTCAAGCTAATAACTACAACAGAAGAGGCAGGTATTTGCCGGGCGCTGTTTAAAAAACGGATGGTTTATATTGTAAAATAATAGCAGTAACTAATAAGGAAGTTATAATATGCAAGGGATAAAATAGTGAATAATATCTCTTCTGTTTTTGAGACAAACCTTGGTAGATTCCGAATCACTTTTATGAGTAGAGCTTATTCCTTTATTATTTAAATAGAACTTGCATATTTCAAGTAGCGTGAATAAGGTAATAAGGTTGGTAATGTCTAATTAAATAGACTATTGGTTTAAAGACAAGCAATTGATTATTTCACTAATTTATCCCTTGAGAAGCATAGCTATCTGACTGGAATAAATTTTTTTAAAAATATATTGTTACAGAAGCTCTGTGTCCGCATTGTAAAAATTTAATTGGCCTGTCCGGCAGTCTTATGTTAAAATGCTTTGTATGGAATTGTTTATTCGGTACAGCTCTTTTTCAAAATGTATGACCAAAAGAATAAACAAGATTTTCGTTACAATTTAATTGCAATTGCTGGCTTTTAAATTTATCATTTGTTTTATTACCTGTAATTAATTTTGCTACAATCACAGCTTATTTGCAACTCTTATATCCTATCGGTATTTTATTTAACCGTAAAGATTTTTTATCAAGCCCCGCTCATAAACTGATTGAATACAAATCAAATAAAGCAGGTAATACAGAAGAATTTTCAGCCTAACGCAAAGACTGCCCTTTAAGAGTAAACGCCAAAACCATACAATCAGCTATCTTTATGTGTAGCTTATATATTAATTATGAAAGTGATCATTACAGGAGCCACCGGTATGGTAGGTAAAGGTGTTTTATTGGAATGCATCGATCACCCGGCAATTAAACAGGTGTTATCTATCGGCAGAACCCCATTAGGTATGGCGCATCCTAAATTAAAAGAACTTATTCATCCCAATTTTTTAGACTTTTCTGCTGTTAAAGAACAATTGAAAGGATACGACGCCTGCTATTTATGCATGGGTGTTAGTGCAGGTGGAATGAAAGAAAATACCTATCATGTATTAACTTATGTATATACACTTACATTGGCAAAACTCCTGTTGGAACAAAATCCGGGAATGATTTGCGCCTATGTATCCGGACAAGGCACAGATTCAACAGAAAATGGAAGAGTAATGTGGGCGAGGGTAAAAGGCGAAACTGAAAATGCTTTATTAAATCTTGGTTTCAACCAGGCATATATGTTCAGGCCGGGTGTTATCATTCCGCTTCGGGGAATTAAATCTAAAACAAAAAACTATCAATTCGTTTACAACCATTTTATGTGGCTCATCAGGTTGATAAAAGCCATTGCACCCAATGTTATTGTCAATACCACTCAAATAGGAAAGTCAATGATAAAAATATCAATGCAGGACTATGATCACAAAATCATCCATTCTAAAGACATCCTGTTACTTGCAGAATAATTTATTTTGAAACTATAGCTATTTTAAAACGGATTTAAATATCACATGAAACTGTAAAGCAGAAAATGAACAATCAGTTTGGAGCCAGGGCTACAAAAATAGATATTGAAAAGTATGGCCAATCACAAAATTGGGTGGTAAAGAAATTTGTAAACCTGGAAGAAACCAACATGGAAATTAGCTTTCAAAACCTACCTATGCTTTTGTACAAACAGTTTTGTAAAAAGGAGGGGAGAGAACCTGCAGTAAAATTGCCTGTTGTTCCATTTGATAAAGATTCCTTTTTAGCTCCGTCTGCTAAAGCAAAATTTATTTGGTACGGACATTCGGTGGTATTGATGCATATGAATAATAAAGTTATTTTAATAGATCCCATGCTGGGAAATAATGCAGCACCTATAGCACCATTCAGTGTAAAAAGGTTTAGTAACGATACTTTAAATTTGATTGATGATTTTCCTGAAATAGATTTACTCTTGCTAACACACGATCATTACGATCACCTGGATTTTGACAGCATCCAACAACTAAAGTCTAAAGTAAAAAAATATTACGTTGCATTGGGTGTTGCCCGGCATTTAATAAAATGGGGTATTAACGAAAAAGACATTACAGAATTTGACTGGTGGAACAGTCATGTTTTTGAAGAAATCCAAATTACTTTTACGCCCACACGGCATTTTTCCGGCAGAGGTTTACGAGACAGGGCTAAATCACTTTGGGGCGGATGGGTTTTTAAATCGGCTGCAGAAAATATTTGGTTTAGTGGTGATGGGGGATATGGCAATCACTTTAAAACCATTGGCGAAAAACTTGGCCCTTTTGATTTTGCCTTTATGGAATGTGGACAATACAACGAAAACTGGCACCAAATACATCTATATCCTGAAGAAAGTGTACAGGCTGCTATGGATGCAAAAGCACAAAAAATAATGCCTGTGCATTGGGCTGGTTTTTCATTAGCGCAACATCCATGGACAGAACCGGTTGAAAGATTTGTAGCTCAATGCAATAAGCAGAAAATGACATATATAACACCTGTATTGGGTAACCAGTTTTTAGTAAACGATACAACGGAAAATATACACTGGTGGAAATAATAAACATGGTTATAAATTTTGTTGAACAACAGGATGAAGCGGAATAGACTAACAGCAAACCTATCTGTTGGTATCACAATGGTTTTTCTACAGTATAATTTTAACAGGTAAACGCTGTAGACGGTACATCATTTTTTATCCCCTTGTGTTGTAAGTTGCTATAATAATTAATGCTTTGTTTGTTACCATATAGTGGAAACCTTTCTACAGGTTGGGCAATACATATATCTTTTGATTTTTTAAAAGCTTGCAGCTGCAGCCTGAAATTACATGGGCATATATGTTGCCTTAAAACTGTAAACAAATTATAAAAAATGAAAAAGATTCAATTAATTGTAGGAACTGTACTATTGGTAGCAGGCTTTACAGCGTGTAGCAATTCTAACGATACTGCTAAAGCAGATGCAGCCATTTTAAATCAATATGTTGATTCTGTAGTTAACGCGGAGCCTGTTTATACTGTGGAAAACTGGATGGCTGTTGATAATGGATACCAGTCTCGTGCCTTGAATGCCGAAAAAAATATGGCTTCATTGACAAGTGAGGATAAAGCAACTGCCGAAGCAAGTAAAGCTAAGTATGCGGAACTAAAAGCCAATTATGAAGCGAAACTAAAAGAAGCAGAAGCAGCCGCAAAGCAAGCTGCTGCAACACCCGATTACAGACTGCTGCTACGTAATAAATTATTTGGTGAAGGGGTTGTTGGAGCCGATATGAAATTTGGATTTGTAACAGCAAAAAATATTAAGGATGTGTACGAAAAGTTTGTAGCTACTGTGGCTGATAATAAAAACAATTATACACGTGAAGATTGGGACGAAATAAAAGTATTGTATGAAGGACTTGATAACCGGAAAAATGAAGTTGAAAAAGACCTTGCCGGCAAAGACAATATGCGAATTGCAGCATTAAAAATAAAGTTTGCAACAATGAAGGCCTTAAGAAGAACATCTGAAAAAGTAGAGGAGAATACAAAATCAAAACAATAGGTAGCTTTTTTTAATCAAGAGAAAAGAGTAAATGAAATTAGGTAATAATTAATTTTATCCTGCCATTTACCCTATTTTATTTTTATTTTCTTAACATGAAAATGTAACGGTAGTTTATAACAAAAATGTAAGGTCTTCATTTACACTAATTTCTTTTTTAATAATTTCGTTTTCATCACCGGTAAACAATACAGCAGGCAAATCCCCAATCATTTGAAGCCTGCCATTTGCAAGCATCAGCCCTGTGCTTTCGGGTAAACCCACTATAGGCAATCCCGGATTTAGTTTTATAAATTCTTCCAACCGCTCGTCACGGGTTTCGCCATTGTGGCCTGCAGGTTTTACATTGCTGTAATGGGGGTTAATTTGAAAGGGCAATAATCCAAGCGCATTAAAACTTTTTGGTTCAATAACAGGCATGTCGTTGGTTGTACCAATCGTTGGCCCTAAAATATTTGAACCTGCACTCCACCCAATATAGGGTACTCCTTTGTTTATACTGTCACGGATAATATCCAGCAACTTCAGGTAGTAAATATCATGTAATAATTTAAAGGTATTGCCGCCACCTACCATTATAACGGCCGCTTTTGCAATTGTTTCAGCTGCATTTTCAGGTGTTACAGTTGTTATAGTGTAAGGCAAATTTTCCAGTCCCTTTTTACTTTTACCGTATAGTCATTAAAGTTATTATCTATCGAAGCAAAAGGAATAAATGCAATCTGCAGCAATGAATCACCCAGCAATTCTTTAATAAACGGTACTGCCATTTCCAGGTATGCACCATTGTTTACCCTTGAACTGCTAAAAGCTAAAATTCTGTTTGGATACATCAATACAATTTTTAAAATGAAATTTAAATATAAGCTGTTCTTAAACATTTATCAGTAGGATACTTACTGATAAATTCAACAAATTTTCCTCAGGCAAGCTATCAGCACACATCCGGATATTACATCCGTAACAGCTAAAAAGAGATTTAAATAGATATCGATGATTTCATTTTAATCCTTTTAAATCATACTTTAATATGCGTCTCTTTTTTTCCGGTTGTTGTTTAGTAATTACTATAGAAAGTCTTTGATTAAAAAAGCTATCCGTTTTTTTTAATCAGCTTTTTGGCTGCTTTTTATACAGCCCTGCTAATTCGCCAAAAGCAATGATGTGATTACTCATAGCCTGCTATTATTGAATTTTTTTTTGTTGCTGCCGGTAAATATAAAACAGTATCTAAAGCACACATTTTTAAAAAATACCTTTACGTACCGGAATGGGGACAAGGGCCTCCATAATGAAATTGCTGAAAATCATTTATTCCTTCCTGCCCATGAACAATATTTTCTTGCAAATGCTATGTAACAGGTATATTCCATACAAGCCAATGAACCCACATGCCACCGGGTGCATCAGGTTCATCTACAATGAGTACTAAACTTTTTGCTTCAACCGGTACATACTCTATGTTTAATGGTGGACTTATATTTTTTCTATCGCAGGTAAATTGGGCTGGAATTAATTCATTGTATCCAATGGCGTTGCTGCTAATTTTAAGTAATTTAAATGCTTCCTCCTTTAATAAGTGTTTTATACAAACTTTTTTCTTTTTAATACCCTCACGGAGCCTCTACTGGTGGTGGAACTTCGTTAGGTGGTGTTTCAGATGGATCTTCGACCGGAATGATAGCTGGTTTCTCGTCTGGCAGTATGGGGCTTTCAGGAACATCGTTCGGGTATATTTCCGGCACCTTGTCTGGTTTGGGCATCTCAACGGGTATTTCGGGTAATTCTTTTCCTGGCATAATAGTTTTTTTAGCGGTTAAATAAATAATTAATTCCGTTGTTAAATTTTACCGGTACAACCGGTAATGGTAGTTTACTATTTTACTTGCTAATCTGGTGCCATACTTGTTTATCTAATTTCACCTGTCCCCATTAATCTCTCTTACTCACCAAAAGGATTGTTCACCGGCAGCCACTGTGCTGCCGGGTGTAAATGCAATAGATGCCAAACTACTATTTCATGGAGGTAAATAAATGCATCGTGCCTTATAAATAAACAGGAAGCAGAATGCATAAAACATGCAAAAATTCAGAGAACAGTAAGCTGTAACCACACAAAATTTTTGCAACAGGATTATGCTTTAAACAGAAAAGGGAATACATTTTAAATACGCTAACTATACCAGGCAGCCCGTTATTTTATTTTACACGTAAACAGTAAATAAATTGCCATTAAGGCGTTAAGTAGCTTAGTTAAAAAAAATAAAAATAGATTACCATCGTTTCGGCAAAATTAAGTAATCACTTGATCTTGCAACATTAAGAAAGCGTATCCAATAAATCTTACTTACATGACAAACATCATAGATTAGGTATTGGGCATAACGTAAATTTGAACTGTATTTGTAGTAAGCCCTATATTTTTCATACTTAAAATTGTTGCCAAATGAACTATTCAAACCTTTGCCAAACCAATTATTCCGTTTATCCCGGAGAATTTGTGCCGTTGATGAATGAAGAAGAAGTAAAAGCTCAATTTTCTTTAAATAGTGAAAGGGAGAATTTTCAACCTGCAGTAAACTTAAAAGAAACGGGGGATATTTATAAAATAGAATTTGCCCTGCCTGGTTTCAAAAGAGAGGAATTGCTAATACTGGCAGATGATAATATATTGACTATTTATGGAATCCATAAAGAAAAGCAAAATAATATTTCAGGAAGCTTACAATTTGACGAATTTAAATATGACTATTTTGACAAACGTATTACCTTACCGGAAAACCTGGATGTAGAATTTGTAGCAGCGAATTATGAATCGGGTGTTATTAGCATCTATATTCCTAAAACTGCAAGGCCTGTAAAAAACGTACATCAGGTAATTGTAGTCTATTAACGGTTTATCTAAAAAAGTTTTTCTTTTATGTACATATGGATATTAACCAGGCATTTAATAAAAGGTAGTATACTTCTGCATGCAGTTTCGTATTCAATAAATGCAAAAAAATCGGTAGTATTGGTGTGGGCTACTTTATTATCAGTATCACCATTACGTTTAGTTGTTTTAAAATAAGGACAACATAAAGTATTACATACATATTAATCAATCTTGTATTCCGGAAAATTTATTTCTTTGCCTTTTCTGCTATTTGCCAATAGTGCAAACTGACGGTTCTATTTACCAACCACGGCTGTAATTCTCTCTGGGGGGTTATGTGTACTTTTTTATACAGGTGTCGTTTATTGATAAAAAACGTACTAATTTGTGCTAGCCTTACATTATGTCAAAAAGAAAAAAAAAGCTTGCTGATAAATATACTGCCGTTAATGAGGTAAAACTGATAAGGGGTGGTAAAGATTATTTTGTAGCGCTATTGCAACTTATCGGTAACGCAAGGGAAAGCATTCATTTTCAAACCTACATTTTTACAGAAGACGAAACTGGTCGATTGGTAACAGATGCCCTTAAAGAGGCAGTTAAAAAAAAGGTGCAAGTGTACCTTATGGCTGATGGATATGCTTCACAGGATTTATCAAATTCTTTTATTGAGGAGCTAAAATCGGCTGGTATTTATTTTCGTTTTTTTGAACCTGTTTTTAAAAGTAGTAATTTCTATTTCGGCAGGCGGATGCACTATAAAGTAGTAGTGGCTGATGCAACCAGTGCAATAGTAGGGGGTGTTAACATCGCCAACAAATACAATGATATGCCTGGAAAACCTGCCTGGCTTGACTTTGCTTTGCTTGTAACCGGCCAAGTGTCTATGGACCTCTGTATTCAATGTAGAAAAACATGGCGAGGGTACCAGATGCCAAGCAAGATTGGAGCCTGCCGAAATAAACCATTTGATACAGAAATGCTTACGAAAAATATTTGTGAAGTACGGATGCGTTGCAACGATTGGGTATGGAGAAAGAATGATATTTCACGAACCTACATTGAAATGCTAAATACAGCAACATCGCAGGTTACCATTTTATGTAGTTATTTTTTGCCAGGCAAAACATTGCGCAGGCAAATGGCACTCGCCATAAAAAAAGGTGTATCCATCAAGGTAATAGCTGCCGGACCATCAGATATAATGCTCTCCAAGTACGCTGAGAGATGGCTGTACGACTGGTTGTTGAGACATGGTATTGAGTTGTATGAATATCAGCGAAATATATTGCATGCAAAAATTGCGGTTTGTGATAACCAATGGATGACAATAGGTTCTTACAACATTAATAATATTAGTGCATACGCCAGTATGGAATTAAACCTTGATGTACGCAATGCTGCATTTGCAACAAATGTAACACAAACATTAAACGAACTTATTGCCAATGATTGCAAACGTATTACCCAGGCAAATTTGTTAAAAACAAGGAATATTTTTAAGCAGTTTGTTCGCTGGTTTTCTTACCAGTTTATACGCATAGTGTTTTATTTATTTACCTTTTATTTTAAGCAAAGAAGTAGATAAAAGAATAGGAATATAGTAGCCGGTTAGTAATGAGTACGCATCATAATTTTTACAGCAGCTTAAACTATGCAAGGGATAAAATAATGAGTTGGTTCTTCGGCTACTTTTACACAAACCTTAGTATATACGAATTCAATTTTATCAGCAGACCTTATTGCCTTATTTTTAATTGGAACAGGAATATTACAAGCAGTCTGAATAAGGTAATAAGGTCGGTTAAATTTAATTAAAAACTCTACTAAGGTTTACATACAAAGTAACTTAACATGTAACTAATTTATCCCTTGAAAAGTATAGTTTAGCTGCCACACTAAATTGTAATCTATTAATCAATATAACTGAAGTTTCAGGGTTCCTTTTTTATTTATTTTTTAAGCAATACATGAATGCTAAACCGGTAATTAATTTCCACGGATGCGTTGCCACATTGATTTAACTACCTCCAAATCCCATTTAGCAAATCTTCCCCGTTGCACTACCATCAAATTTTTAGCTGGGTGCTGCAGGTAATAATGAAATGCAAATTGCTCTTTTGGATTTTGCCAGCCAATGATTTGGCCGAATCGCAGGTCATTAAATACAAGGGTATCTGTGTATTTTTCAACTGTATAAAATTGTTGGGAAAAGCGAATGAGCTTTTGCAAATCTTCTTTATGTTCAACTGCTTCCAACAGGGTATCATTTCGGGGAAAATATTGAAATGCTATTTGCTTTTTACTGTCGAATATGGAACGAAAGCCAACATAATAGCCGCTGTCATTACCTGCTACTACAAACCATAGCCAGTTTTGCAAAGGCGCCGGTGTAGTAAAATATCGTTGATGTGGAATTTGCTGCCTGCTAAAAATTTCTTTGGCATCAGCATCCATTTTAATTTTATTTACTGTGCAGTAGCTGAGATAAAGAAAGGGGAGTATCACACCAAATTTCCACCAGAATTTTCGTCGGGGGCTAAACGGGTTTAAAAAAATCAGCATCACCAATGCAATACCCGCCCAAGCAGAAAAGAAGGGGTCTGCTACATAGATAACGTTGAAAGAAAATCTGGTATGGTTAAATGGTTCCAGCCAGCCTACTCCATAATTATTGAACCCGTCAATAAATAAATGAACAAAAACTTCCGTTGCAAAAAACAATAGCCATTTTCTAAAAGGAATGTTGTGAGGGTGATGAACTTTATCAGCGGTTAAAGCAAATGCAGGCACAACAAGTAATGCAAACAGAATGGAGTGTGTAAAGCCCCGGTGAGCTAATAAATTTTCTGGTGTGTTTAGCCAGAAGCTTGCCAGGAAATCAACATCAGGAATACTTTGTGCCAATGCGCCCCATATCATTGCTTTTTTGCCAAATCCTTTTTCAAAAAAAGCTTCGCCAATACAGGCGCCTAATGCTATGTGAGTGAGCGAATCCATTTTTGATACTAAGTTTAACCAGGAAGTAATTTACGCAACATCCTCATTTTTTCTTTATAATATCTGTAAGTTTTAAAAGTGCACTTTGTTGTTTTCTCGCCGACTGGTAACCTATTTCAAAAATTTTGTCTGCATTCTTTATCTCAAACATATCAAATTCATGCAAGGAGGGTTCAATAAATACATCACACTTATTTATCTTGGAATAAACAGTGTTAGCAATGGCTAAGTGAAAACAATGTTCCATCATATTGAACGTATGGAATAGAGACGATTTTTCAATGCCAGCTTCCATCTTATTTACATGCAATCCAATAATGCAGTCGCAGATACTTTCTAATGGCTCCACCGGAAAATTGTTCAGCAAGCCGCCATCCACCAGCAATTGATTTCCCATTATTACTGGTTCAAATAATACAGGTACAGCTGCTGAAGCAATAACTGCTTTAATTAGTTCGCCCTTGGAAATAATAACAGCTTTACCTTTATTTAAATCTGTAGATGCAACAAACAATTTTATTGGCAGTGCATCAAAATCATCTGTTGCTACAGTTTTTGTTAACACTTCCCTTAAAGTTTTCATTGAGAAAATAGCCTTCTTGCTCCACATTAAATTACTCCATCCAAAAAAATTGTCTTTCTTCATCAGTTCCAATATAGCATCAGGCGATTTACCTGCTGCATACAAAGCGCCTACAATTGCCCCGGAACTGGTGCCGGCAATGGCGTATGGTTTAATTGACAGCTCTTCTAATAATTTTAAAAGTCCTAAGTGTGCAAAACCTCTTGCACCTCCGCCCGAAAGAACGCATCCAATTTTATTTATCATTTTTATAAAAGATGATGTAGCTATCCTGCAAATAAAATGCAATATTTAATTTGCTATTTATAATTGTTTGTACGTTTAAAATATATAAAAGCAAAGTTGCCAAACTACTATTGGCAACTTTTTTTATAGGTGAATAAAGATAGACCAAAAATACCTTTACACCTTCATAATAAAGCTGCGTGCAGGTATGCTGGTTAAGAAGATTTAAGTGTTTGAAAAGCGTAAGCTTTGCAATAATAGGCCACTTGACAGAAGCCAATAGAATAAATATTACCAGTTCATTTTAAATATCCCAGTCAATAACCGCGGTTTGCCGGCTCATCAGTATTCATTTAAGTGTGCGCAATAAACAACGGTACTTTTATATCGCTCATTAAAAAATCTGCCAGGCTTTTTTTAAACCACATCGATAAAGCACTCCGTTTATAGGCTCCGGTAACAAATAAAAGATTGGGTATCTCCGTTTTTACAAATTTGCTTAATTCATCTTCAGCCACTCCTTTTAATACGCTGTATTTACTTGTAGGGAAATGCCTTTTCATCCATTCCTTCATCAATTTATTATCCGGCAGATTGTTACCATCGTAACGGTTTTTAATATTCAAAACTTGTGTGTCTACGTTTTTCATATCTTGAAAAAGATAACCAAATGTTTTGATGGCATTCATAGAAACAGGGTTGCCATCGTACAACATCAATATTTTATCAATTGGTTTAAATTCTTTTGGAACCAGCAGTACAGGACAGTGAACTTCATGCAACAGGTTTCTGATAAATCTTGATGGTACTTCTTCTTCATAATGGGTTAATGTTTCTCCGCTATCAATGACCAGCAGATCGGCAAAAATTGTTTCATGCAGTAATTCCTGCAAGGCAATTTTTCTATCATAGTGTACGCCAAAATTTATCTGTGCTTTACTGCAGGTCTTTTCAAATATTTCTACTGCCTTTCTTCTTTTTTCATTGTCCTTGTTTTCAAGGTTTTTTAATTTTTTTTCTGATACTCCTTTTCCATCTACAAGTTCATAAATTTTGTAACTGTGGTAACTGATGTCTTCCAGAAAAATGCCCACCAAATACGCCTCGTGATATTTTGCAAGCAGCACAGCATACTGCATGGCACTTTCAGAGAATTTTAATCCATCAAAAGCGGCGATGATCTTTTTCATAATGTAAAAAATTTATTTGCTGTATCAAATCACTTCCATTGGTTGCTGCAATACCGAAAGTAAAACAATAGGAAAGGTTTAAGACACAGCTTTCATAATCTTAGTTCTTTCATTCAACACAGTTTATTTGTGATGTGTTATAAAAACCGGTATGCGATGATCTTTAATTGTTTCGCTGACAAAACTTTTATGAAATAATCCCGCTAATCCTGACCGGCCAAATGAACCACTAACAACAATAGCTGTTTTCATTTCGCTTAGCCATGCGTTAAAATGTTTTGTTGGATTAATATCCAGTTTTGTGATGGTTAAATCGATAAAATGCCTTCCAGCAAGTTCTTCAATAAATGCCATGTCCGGTATGTCATTTTCTATACCTTCCTTTGCATATACCAATAGTGTTTTATTGGCAGTTAATTCAGGAAAAAGATAGGCAAACTGCTTAATGGCATAAACAGCCGATGCACTACCATCGTAAGAAAGAATATTGGTTTTTGGGAAATCATATTTTTCAGGAACCACTATCACCGGGCATTCCATACCATGCATGGCATCCTTAAGGTATTCATTTGGCTCACCCTGTGCCAGGTTTTCATAAAATGATTCACTGCCAATTATCAGTAAATCGGCAAACCGTGATTCCTTTTTTAATCCGGGTAATGCAAAATCAGTAAGATCTTTATGCACCCTGTATTCGATATTGGTTTTTCTGCATAAATTTTCAAATCTTTCTACATTGGCGGCTGATGTATCTGCTGTTTCGCCTTCATCGAATGGAATAAAAATTGGTCCGTTCATGCCATCGGCGTAACTCCATAAATTGGCGTAATTAACCTGGGGCAAAAACACTCCTGTTAAAAGTACCGGATTGAGCTCATTAATACTTCGGGCAAATTCAAATGCACCTTCGGAAAAATGTTTCCCGTCAAATGCCAGCAACATTTTTTTCATGTAAATTGTTTTCTCAAATGTATTGCTGTTACAGGTAATTTTCAATGATAGTTATCAAAATATCTACTGATGAATATCATAAAATATTTTGTGGGAAAAGTAGAATTTTCTTAAAGTTTTTTCTTTGTCCTTCAAAAATTTTGCATTTAATTTTTATTATTCGAAAAAGGTATTAAAAATTCTTACAAATGCGGAGGTGCATCATTTTATACAGCAACACCGTTACTGCCAAAGGAACTGGAAGGATATTGCAGCAATTGATAGCGATAATTTTCAATTCATTTTATAATCACTGTCAAATTTATTTACAGCCCCGAGTAATAATCATATCCCTGCTCTGCCCAATAATCGGGTAACCGCTTGTTGCTAAAACTAATACTGCCGATACGCTTTAAATTTTTGATGCCATATTTTACGGGTACAATCAGCCTGAGCGGTTGCCCGTGCTGCATTGGTAATAACTGTGCATTTACTTCGTAAGCCAGCAATGTTTGGGGGTGCATAACACTTTCCATATCCATCCCTACATAGTATTCACCATCTGGCGTAGCCATACCAACATATTGCATGGCTGCCTCTTGCTGTAAATTATAGTGGGTTATAAAATCACTAAACTTTACCCCGCCCCAGTAAGAAATCTGATCCCAGCCCTCCACACATTTAAAATCGAAAGTGATTTCTGTTTTTGGCAATGTCATAATATCCTTTAAACTTACCTTTAGCTGTGTTCCATCTTTTTTATTTACTGCCAGCAACCAGGTTGCTGCATCAAAATTGTTACCCTTCATACCTATATCACTGTTAACCCTTACGTTTTTAGCAGCCATTGATTGGGGATAGGTTTTTACAAGGTGTTTGTTGCTGAAAGCATTCCGTAAAATAAGTTCGTTTTGATCAAGCGCTTTCCTCAGCAGTTTATTTCTTCCTGCTGTGATACCGCTCGCTTCCTGGGCAGAATTATTAAGCCAGTGCCAGCCTCCGTACACTAAAGCGCCCATGCCTGCAAAGGTGGTAAAGGCCAAAAAGCTACGCCGGTTAAGCTGTTGCCGGGTTACCTGTTTAATGGCGGCGTTTCTTTTAAAGGGGTTTTTCATCATCAGTAGTTTTTACTGTTGCAGTTTTATCGTTGCTTATAACCTCATAACCGGAAACAACCGATCGAAAATTGTTCCAACCGGCAATGGCTACCTGCACAACATGAATAATAAAAAACAATACATACCCAATGGTAAGTATAAAGTGCTCAATCCTTGCTATGGTATAGCCACCACAAAGCCAGGTGAGCCAGTAAAATTGAACCGGCTTGTAAATTGCCAGCCCGGTAACAAGCGGGCCAAAACCCATCACTATTATGCTGGTGTAGGCAATGCGCTGGGCTGCATTGTACTTATTCTGCGGTGGCAGCATTTTCCTGATGTGCAGATCATGTAGTAATACCTGCCAGGCTTCTTTAAACGAATGTCGGTTTGGTATCGACTGTCGCCACTCGCCGGAAATAACCGTGTACAAAAAATACAACAAGCCGTTGATGGCAAAGAACCACATAAAGAAAAAATGTAGTGCCATACCCTCGGCAAGCCTGAAGGGAATATCTAACATTTTATTAAACCAGGCAGGAAAGAATTGAAAAAAACGATGACTAAAAATAGTGATGGTATAAACATCATTGGCCCAGTATATCAGCATGCCAGACCATATCATTACCAGCAGAATCGGGAAGTTAAGCCAATGTGTCCAGCGCATGACAAGCGAATGTTTTTCTCTGATGACTTTCATAAAAAAACTTATAATTATTTTTGCTGAGCGCCTGTTACCTGCAGGCTTTTTTTATGCTGTGTATAGGCAACAACCTGCAATGGCAATGCTTTTACGTCAGCAGGAATATCCAAAGTTATAGTTCCATTAGCCGCAACTTCAACTGTTTTAAGTGCCCTCACAATATTAACATGATGAAGTGTTCGGCCGCTATTCTCTCCACGTTTTACTGGCACTACAGCTTCAGGTTGTACCAAAGCAAAGTTTACTATTTGCGGATCTTTTCTATCACCTGCTATGCTGTAATCTATAGAGACGGCATGATCATTTCTTTGAACGGTGAGGCTGATGTTTTGTGTTGGTGCGTTCATTAAATGCTTGTTTACGGCAGTAATAAGTTTATCCTCATCTGAGCCCACCAATTCAATAGCTCCGTTAATTATTGCCTGTGGCGTATAAACTGAGTTTACATTAAATGCGGAAGCATACGCCCGTTGCTTTTGAGTATAAGCTGCATCGCTGAATTGATCTTTCCAGCCCAACTTATCCCAGTAATCAACATGGTAACAAAGAATTAAAACACCTGCCGTATTTTTTGCTGCCAGCCTCGCAACAGTTTCTTCTGCAGCAGGGCAACTGGAGCAACCTTCAGATGTAAACAATTCAACCAAAGCAAATCCATTTGCAACAGCAGGCTGTGGTAGTTTAGAGGCTGCCTGCATGGTTTTAAATTCCCTGCCGGCAATTAAATTCCCTGCTACAGCAATTATGATAAATGATATAAGTTTTATTTTCATGATATTCATTACATCTTATTCAACAGTTTAAAGTTACGGTTCTAAAAGTAATTCGCAATTACGGGATCTACTCCTTAAAGTTGCCCTTAAAACTATTTCTGAAATACCTAAAATCGGGGGTAGAAACATTCCATACGTATGGGTTATCGCCGTTATGGGCAATGTACTCCTGGTGGTAAGCTTCTGCCGGATAAAATTTGGTAAATGGAGCTACCTGTGTAACAATTTTACCACTGTACTTTTTTGAAGCCGTTAAATCATTGATGGCTTTTTCCACTATTTGCTTTTCATCGTTGCTGGTGTAAAAAGCCGCCGAACGGTATTGTGTTCCTTCATCGTTGCCCTGCCGGTTTAACTGTGTTGGATCCTGGCTTGCAAAAAACGCATTTACCAACGTAGCATAGGATATCTTTTGTGGATCATAAAAAACCTGTACAGTTTCTGCATGTCCGGTTTCACCCGAGGTTACATCCTCATAACGGGGATTTTTTGTTTTACCACCTGCATAACCAGACACAGCATCCCGTACCCCTGCTAAACTTTGAAATACAATTTCTGAATGCCAGAAACAATCTTCTGCAAAATAAGCCACCGCTTTGCTGGAAGCCGTAACTTTCTCAATTCCCTTTGGAATGTTCACCGGCTTTTGTTAAGACTGGGCGCAGGAACTAAAAATTAAACAAAATGTGCATGCTGCTAATAATAGTTTCATAAAATAAATTTTTATTGTTGTTTAGAATTTACCGGAGGTTTGCCACCTTCCGGTACAAAAATGAGCGCATCGGAATTTAAACAAAATCGTTTGCCGGTTGGCTTTGGACCATCATCAAAAACATGGCCCAGGTGAGAGCCACTTTTACTGTCAACCACTGCCCAGCGTTTCATGCCGGCACTCCCGTCATTTACCAGCATCACAGCATCAGGTGTAATAGGTGCGTAAAAACTTGGCCATCCTGTACCGGAATCAAATTTTGTTGCAGAACTAAACAACGGTTGTAAAGTAGCCGCTGAATAATAAGTTCCTTTTTCATAAAAATGGTCGTACTTTCCAGTTCCTGCACGCTCGGTACCCTCCTGCCGCAGAATATAAAACTGATTGGGTGTAAGCCTTGCTTTCCATTGTGCTTCCGTTAATTTCATAACAAAATTTGTTTTGCTGTCCGCAATTAGTGAAGATTGATTAGCAGCTTTTTTTGTTTGGGCCGTTCCGCAGCCGCACAGCATTACTAAAGCTGTTCCAATGATTAGAGACAAATTGTTTCGCATAATAAATAATTTAATAAAATGAATAATCAGTGTCAACTTTTAATAGCTGATGTAAAACTCAATTCTTTTTAACAAGGAGCTATTTTATCTTTTTTCAAAAGAAGTTGTATAGAAGGCGGTTAAATTCACCAGTTGAACTTTCACCACATTATAATATACGATCAATTTTCTCAATCCTTACAATTCAATATGTTAAAGAAAGCAGCAGTGCTACCATTAAATTTATGCTGCTTCATTTGCTGCGCAATACTTTTAGCAGTTGAATCATTATGCACTACCCGGTTGCATATTGGCGGTGAAAGCAGCAGCAACGGAATTTTTGGGTAGTAAATAGTTTTTAAATTGTGGATTCAGTATTTAAAATGTGAGACGAGATGCCTGATTACTTGTATTTTGATGCAGGCGATATCAAATACTTGTTGCTGAAAAAATAGCTGTGATAAAAATATTTTATGGTTATTTGATGAAGGACTTTATTAAATAAGGTTGCATTTAAAAACTGTGTATCAACAGCGTGATTGTACAAATTTAATTTGCATAGCTAAATTTTGAATCAGTCGATTTTTTATGTAGTGACCGAAATCAATATTTTGTATGATCAATATCATTTATTGTATTTTATGCAAATTATATTTTTGACAAGGTTTTTCATAGGGTATTGGTTATAAAATCAGGGCTGGATTTGTATCCGGCTCTGTTTTTAAAAATTAGATAGGTAAACAATAAATCCGGGATATAACTATTCATATTTACAGCTTGCTTTTATTCTTCTCCCATTTTTACCCATCGTTACTGCTGTTTATTCCTTTCAGCAGATGACCTGATTTGTCAGAATAATTTTTTTATCACTCAGGATGGCTATTTGTGCCATTATAAATTGGAAATACCAGCATGCTGAAAAATGACATTAAGGTAATCATTCAGCAGTTTTTTAAACGCCTGAATATATCAATGACCCTGATTAAAAAGGATTTCGATTCAACGGCAATTCATGATTTTAGGGTAGATGTTAAAAAACTACGGTCTTTTATAAAATTACTTGCATTGGAGCCAAAAGCTGCAAAAGATTTGATGCTTCCCCCCGGAATAAAAAAATTATATACTTTATGCGGCAAAATTCGTGATATACAATTACAGCAATTGCGTATGAAGGAAGCCTTTAAAGATTACAACCAGCTAGATGAATATGAAAACCTTCTTAATAATGAGATGAATCGATGGATGAAAAAAGTAAATATTGCTTTGCGGTACAGGCCATTGCTTGATGCGGAACAAAAACTGCCAGGCAATTTACCTGATAGGCTTAGTAGAGGCAGCATTCAGCAGTTCTTTAAGCAAAAGAAAGAAAACATGTGTACAATAATTTCTGTCGGTTTTTTTATAGATGATGAATTGCATAGTATTCGTAAAAATATTAAGGATATTATTTACATTAATAAACTACTCGTAGGGAATGTTGGCATGCCGGTAAAAGCTATGCAATGGGATAAAGCTGAAATTAAAAGAGCAGAACTTTTGGCGCAGGAATTGGGACGGTATAATGATTATTGTTTTGCATTGTCATTTTTAAAATCCGACCGGTTAAAAACTATAAAAAGTAAGGAGCGAAAAAGCATACAAATAATACGAAAAGAATGGAAGCTGGAAAAGAGATTAAAAAGAAAGGAAATAATTGCAAGCCTTCCTGCTTACAGTTTTCTATTTCCCGTGTTGGCAAACTTGCCTGCTGCAGTTGCCAAAAGAGTGAAAATTTAAAGCAATAAATAAAACCAAACCTGTTATTAATATTATTCGCAAACTCAATTAACCATAAAATGAGTGAGTTTGGTTACAAGAACGATGTAGTTTTTATCCTGTGTCAGAGGTCGTTTCTTCTGCCGAACACTGTTTGAGAGAAATGCATCTCAACTTCCTTACTGCTTATTTCCTATGAATTATGTAAGAAAATAAGGTGATTGTGTAACAGTCTATTGGTTTTATAAATCACCTTTGAATAATTTTATTAACCAACCCGGTATTTAACGTGCCCATGATAGCAAAACATTTACATTTGCAACATAAAATTTTTAATTATACTACTTAATGAAAAAGCAAGCTGCAGCGATATTACTAATTGTTACTACTGTACTAATGTCTGTTTTTAGCGTTGGTTGTAATGACGCCAAAACTACCACTGCCATAAAATCTGAAGCGGATACAACCAAAACTGATACAGCCCAACCGGCATCAACTTTACAACCCATTGATACTGCCGATTTCGATAAAAAAATGCTGCTGATGAGTAACAACGATACAACTGGTAAATGGCCGGTTAAAGCTCCTTATCCATTGGCAGGCGCTATCTTTCCTTACAACCGGGTAATTGCATTTTATGGAAATCTTTTTTCAAAGCGGATGGGTATTTTGGGTGAAATACCTAAAGACAGCATGCTAAAAAAACTGATGGGAGAGGTTGCCAACTGGCAAGCTGCAGACACAGCAGTTAAAACAATTCCTGCATTACATTATGTGGCTACCACTGCACAAGGGGCACCGGGTAAAGATGGCAAGCACCGGATGAGAATGCCATTTCACCAAATTGACACCATCGTAAGCTGGGCAAAAGAAATTAATGCCTTGGTATTTGTAGATATACAAGTAGGCCATAGCACCGTAAAGGCAGAAGTGCCAACTTTTGAACCCTATCTTAAAATGCCCAATGTTCATTTAGGAATTGATCCCGAATTTTCGATGAAAAATGGTGAGCGGCCCGGTTCAAAAATAGGGACATTTACTGCAGAAGACATCAATGATGCCATCGACTTTTTGGCAGACGTAGTTCGTAAAAATAACCTTCCCCCAAAAATACTGGTAGTGCATCGTTTTACACAGGGCATGGTAACGGGGTACGATAGAATTAAAAAAGTACCCGAGGTTCAAATCGTTATGGACATGGATGGCTTTGGTGATAAAGTTTTAAAAAGATCAACCTACCTTAGGTATATTTATAGAGAACCCGTACAGTTTACCGGTTTTAAATTGTTTTATAAAAATGACAACAAGCCCAATACCAGCGGCATCTACCAACCCGAAGAGTTGATGAAATTTACTCCCAAACCAATTTACATACAATATCAATAACACCCTACAACCCGTTTACGTAGAATTATGAAAATCAATTTCTTTGGCTGCCTGCTGCCACTGTCTATTTTAGCAGCCTGCACATCTGAACCCGGAAAAATTAAAAACGAAACAACCACCACAAGTGACTCCGTTGTTGTAATTGTGGAACCTAAAAAGGCGGCAGATCTTGCTACCATACTTTCAAAAAAAGAAGTGCCTGTGTTGTGCTATCACCACATTCGCAATGTACGTGCAGGCGAAAGTGAAAACATGAAAAGTTATTCTGTGTCGCCGGCATCTTTTGCAGAACAATTGAAGGCGTTGTATGACAGCGGTTATCAAACCATTTTACCCGGTCAGTTATACGAATACCTGGTTCACGACGGAGCATTGCCGGCCAAACCAGTAATGCTAACTTTTGATGATACGGATGAGGAGCAGTACAGTATCGGTAAAGTGGAGATGGATAAATATGGTTTTAAAGGCGTGTATTTCCTAATGACGATTGCCATTAACCGCCCCCGCTATATGAGTAAAACACAAATTAAAAACCTTGTTGATAGTGGCCATGCTGTAGAAGCACACACCTGGGATCATCATATGGTTACCAAATATGTTGGAGCAGATTGGGATACTCAATTGGTAAAACCAAAGCGCCAGATTCAGGATATTACCGGCAAACCGGTTAAATATTTTGCCTATCCATTTGGCATATGGAACCCCGCCGCTATCCCTGAAATAAAAAGCAGGGGATATGATCTGGCATTTATTTTATCTTCCAGAAGAGATACAACACAACCGCTCCATACCATCCGCCGCATGATTGTACCCGGCACCTGGTCTACCCCCGGAATGATGAAAGCAATGCGGACGACTTTTAATAAGCCTGCTGTGAAGAGCTGAATGTTTTTTTAGATATGGCTATTGGTAGTGGATTTATTTAAAAAAATCAATCTTAAATTAGCTCAGCAGAGTACAGGTTTTTTCGAAAAAGTTGTATTAAGAAAATATTGATGAGTTAAGTTGCTTACACATTTTCGGGCTGTATTCTAAAGCAAGCAGTGTACGGTGGTGACACCGACCATGGAGGAAATCTATACCCAGCGTTTAAATTATCTTCCTGCCCGACAAGCCATTCAGGCGGGCATTGGGACGCTGTAACAGCCGGCTTTGTAGCAGAGCCGTGGCATTGGCAATATAGCAGTGCGATTGAGTATTTTACAGAAAAAAGTGCTGCTGGATATTATTATTTTGGATGGCTTTTAGGCTCGGAGATTAGTAACAGGGAAGACACAGGATGGAATCCTGCGCCTGTGGGGTATTAAATACAAGCGAGGAGTTGTTTGTACATAAAATAACCGCCCCAACTTAACATCAAACTTTGACATTCCCTTAAAACAAAACAGTTTGGTTGTAAAGAAATTGATGAAGAAAAGTGGGAGCGGTGCGTTACTGCCTAACAAGGCAGGGTAATTATTTTGTTTCTGCTACCGGTTTGTTTAGACTGGCGCTCATTTCCATACTGATGGTGCTTTTTTCAATTTTCAGGTAGCTGCCCGGGCTAACCTCCAGATTAATAGTACCATCTTCATTTACTTTGTTGATGCTACCATGAATGCCGGCAATGGTTACAACCTTATCACCTTTTTTAAGATCACTGATAAAGGTTTTTTGTTGCTTTGCTTTTTTTGCCTGCGGACGAATCATAAACATCCAGAACACTAAAATCATTAAGCCCATAAATATAAGTGAAAAGCTGCTGCTGCCTTTTCCCTGGGGATCCATCATTAAAAAGATACTAAGTAATTGCATGGTGTATTTGTATTGATTATTAAATAAATTATTTCTTAGCTGGCGTTACATCCCCAACCAGTTTCAGGTACGGGAATGATGTAAATGTATTGGCTGTTACCGTAATTGTTTTTTCCTGGTGCCCCTGTTTACCCTGGCTGTTAAAGACAACTTTTATAATACCAGTTTCACCCGGCTTTACTGGCTGCTCCGGTTTTTCCGGTACGGTGCAACCACAACTAGCTGTGGCGTTTCCAATTACCAGGGCCTTTTTGCCGGTATTTATAAATTTAAAACTCCGTTCCACCTTGTCGCCTTCATTGATGGTTCCAAAGTTAAATACGCTGTCAATCAACTGTACCTCGGTACTGTCTTTTATTGCTAATGCTGTAAGCATGGCCGCATCATCCGCAATTTTATCTTTTCTCCTCACATCGCAACTATACAAAACAACCAGACTTAAAATAAACACCCAATATTTTTTCATTGTAACTATTATTATTTGTTAAACATCTAAACTCCTAATCATCTAACCTAACTAAGCGATAAATTAATGAGTTGGTATTTTGCTCAAGATTGATAAAATGTATCCCGATTGCTATCGGGATGATTATTCATTCTTTTTACTAAAAAGAATAAATAACAAAATCATATTTGCCAATGAAGCTAAATTGAAAAACTTCTGTCGGGCTCAAAAAAAATTATACTCTTTTTTACCACATGCTTACTATAATTACCTAAACATCTAAACCTCTAAACATCTAACCCCCTAAACCACTAACCATCTAAACCAACAAACACTTAAACCATATTAAACAACATTAAACCATAATAAACCACCTTAAACCCTTAACTAGATCGTGCTATTCTTAAAGCTCTTCTTCACAATTTTTCCTTCAGCCGAAAGTTCTTTGTGGATGTTATCCAATATGCCATTGATAAACTGTCCGCTTTGAGGCGTGCTGTAATCCTTTGCAAGATCAATGTATTCGTTGATGGTAACTTTTGTAGGGATTGTTTCAAAAAATAAAAATTCGCAAATGCCCATCTGTATTATAATAAGATCAAGTGTTGCAATACGCTCTGCATCCCAGTTTTTTAACTTGGGCTTTAATAATTCCATACTTACCTCTTTTTTATCAATAACGGTAAGCAGCAGGCTTTTGGCGAAATCAATCTTTTCTTTAGTTACCAGTTCATTAAAATTAAACTGGTGTGGCTTTTGAAAAAAATTAAGCACCAGCAGGTGCATCATTTCTGCATCATCATCCCAATTAATAAAAAACTCTTCTATGTGACTGATAAAATCTTCATTGGGCAACATCAAATTGGTAAAAATAAACTCAAGGATATTTTTTTCATTCTTCTTGTCTCTTGCCAATACGCCAATGTAATCATGGTATTCTTCTGAAGCAATCAGTGCTTCATAAGTTTTACGCAACAAATTTTCATCAATTATTAGTGCTGGTTTGGTTTCACCAACTGCACCGGCAAAACTGGGCATTTCAAATATTTTCCACAATAGTTCATTCCCGGAAATCTTTGTATTGATATTAAGGTCGTCTGCAGAAGGCAAATGTTTGCTGGCTTTTTTTAAGGCATCTTTTTCAGCATAGCGGGCTACTTCTGTAGTAAAGTAAATAAGGTAAACCAGCAGTTTTCGGGTTTCATCCATTTGTTTGTTTAATAAACGGATGGCATCGTTTGAATTGGCATCTTCACTAATGCTATCTAATGTGTACAAAGTTTGCATTACTTTAATGCGGATATTTCTTCTGCTGATCATTCAAAAACTCACTTTATTGAAGCCGCAAATGTACTGTTTTAATTATAGGTTCATCACATTTATGAGCTTCGTGAAAAATTGTCTGCTATTGACTGCAATTAACTGACAGAGCATTGAATTAAACTGCCAACAATTCAATTTATTTCACTTGGTATAGTATTCGCTAAGGGTAAGTACACCCGAAATTAATCGGGCTAAATCAATTTACTAACAATAAATCAATTCGATTATGGCTAAAAAGTTAAGCATTACCCCGCTACATGACAGGGTGATTGTGAAAGCTGCTGCCGCAGAAGAAAAAACTGCCGGTGGTATCATTATCCCAGACACAGCAAAAGAAAAACCTCAACGTGGTACTGTAATAGCAGCAGGACCAGGTAAAAAAGACGAACCCGTCACTGTTAAAGCTGGTGACACCGTTTTATATGGTAAATATGCCGGTACCGAAATTACAGTTGAAGGCAGCGAGTATTTAATTATGAGAGAAAGCGATATTTTGGCGATAGTTTAAGAGAGTACTTAGTACTAAGTATATAGTATTTAGACAAGCACATCATAAGACGAACCGCTTTTTAGTTAACAAGTACAAGGTTTTTATAAAAAGTACTTAGTACTGAGTATTTAGACCAGAACTTTAGAACAAAAACGTTCACGTAATTAACCGGTGTAAAGTCCTAAGATAAAGAATTTTGTATTTAGTACTGAGTATTTAGACAAGAACGTTATAACACTAACGTCTGTTCAATTAACGGGTACATTGTCTCAATACTAAATACTAAGTACTAAGTACTAAGTACTAAATACTAAATACTAAATACCAACAACTCAAACAATCACATCAGAACAAAAATCAACTATTTATTTCACAGGTACAAAGTCTTAGTACTAAGTACTGAATACTAAAATCTATTACAATGGCAAAAATGATATACTTCGATATCGAAGCTAGAAACAAAATGAAAAAAGGCGTGGACACGTTGGCCAACGCTGTTAAAGTAACCCTTGGTCCAAAAGGCCGTAATGTGGTTATCGAGAAAAAATTTGGTGCTCCACAGGTAACAAAAGATGGTGTTACTGTAGCTAAAGAAATTGAACTTGATGATGCCATCGAAAACATGGGTGCTCAAATGGTGAAAGAAGTAGCTTCTAAAACTGCAGATATTGCAGGTGATGGTACTACAACTGCAACTGTATTGGCTCAAAGCATCATTAGTGAAGGTCTTAAAATGGTAGCAGCTGGTGCAAATCCAATGGATTTAAAGCGTGGTATCGACAAAGCTGTTAGCATTGTTGTAGAAAACTTAAGGTCTCAAAGCCAGACTGTTGGAAACGATAGCAAGAAAATTCAACAAGTTGCAACTATCTCTGCCAACAACGACGAAACAATCGGTAAATTAATTGCCGAAGCTTTTGCCAAAGTAGGTAAGGAAGGTGTTATCACAGTTGAAGAAGCAAAAGGAACTGATACTACAGTTGATATTGTAGAAGGTATGCAATTTGATCGTGGATATGTTTCCCCGTACTTTGTAACCAACAGCGAAAAAATGCAGACCGAATTGGCGACACCTTACATATTAATTTATGATAAGAAAATTTCTGCAATGAAAGACATTCTTCACATCCTGGAGAAAGTTGCGCAAACAGGCCGTCCATTATTGATCATTGCTGAAGATTTGGAAGGTGAAGCATTGGCAACATTGGTTGTAAACAAATTACGTGGTACTATCAAAGTGGCAGCTGTTAAAGCTCCGGGTTTTGGTGACCGTAGAAAAGAAATGTTGACTGATATTGCTATCCTAACTGCAGGAACTGTTGTTAGCGAAGAGCAAGGTTTTAAATTAGAGAATGCTGATTTAACCTACTTAGGTCAGGCGGCTTCTGTAACAATTGATAAAGACAACACAACCATCGTTGGTGGTAAGGGTACAAAAAAATTAATCACAGAACGTGTTAATCAAATTAAAGCCCAGGTAGAAAATACAACATCCGATTACGATAAAGAAAAACTACAGGAGCGTTTGGCTAAATTGGCCGGTGGTGTTGCAGTATTATACGTAGGTGCTGCTACCGAACTGGAAATGAAAGAAAAGAAAGATCGTGTAGACGATGCTTTACATGCAACAAGAGCTGCTGTTGAAGAAGGTATTGTACCAGGCGGCGGTGTTGCTTATATCCGTGCTATTGAAGCGTTGGAGCCTAAAGTAAAAGGCCAGATTGCAGATGAGCAAACAGGTATGGCAATTGTACGCCGTGCTTTGGAAGAGCCTTTGCGTTGCTTAACTTCCAATGCAGGAATTGACGGTTCAATAGTGGTACAAAAAATTAAAGAAGGTAAAGGTGATTTCGGTTTCAATGCAAGAACTGAAGTTTACGAAAATTTGTTTAAAGCTGGTGTAATTGATCCAACTAAAGTAAGCAGGGTAGCATTAGAAAATGCAGCTTCAATTGCTGGTATGTTGTTAACCACAGAATGTGTTATAGCAGACAGGCCTAAAGAAGAAGCAGCGCATGCACATGGTGCTCCAGACATGGGCGGCATGGGAGGTTATTAATATTCCCCCCATCCCCTAAGGGGTGAAAAATATACATCCCCTTCAATTTTTGGAGGGGATTTTTTTTGGAACCGGCAGAAGCAGCTTTGGTCATCATCGTTGTGTCACTCACTTTTACGGCATACCATTATCGAGCTTTTATTAATAACTGGTTTGGCAGCTGCTAGCCCTTCTCCCCGTGCGAACGGCTTGGCCGGGCGGGCTTTGGTGTATACTGCAGGTTTGCTAATGTTTTACCAAAAAGAATTAGAAAATGCAAGGCTGATTACAAAAAAACGGGCAAAAAAATGAGATTACTATTGTTATAAGAAAAGTGCTTTAAGGTATTAGTGTCAAGCTCCCCTCTGCCTTTGGAGTGTACTATAAGTGCACTGATTTTCTGCGGAATAGAACTGCAAAAATGCAAAGCTGATTCTAAATTAACCAACAAGAAAAATGAGACGACTAATCAAATAAGAAAAGTTCTTTGAGGTATTAGTGTCAAGCTCCCCTCTGCCTTTGGAGAGAGCTTGTCCCGATCTTTTATCGGGAGGTTGGGGGTGAGGTCTTACGGGATAAAGGGATTCAAGTTCTGCAGTATAGGGCTTGTGGGTGATGTCACAAAGAATTACCGTGCTTTTCGGCACTTTGCAGCACAACAGTAAAAACATTAATTTACAGTACACAACAAAGCCAGTTAAAATGAGATCAGCAGAAAATAAATTCATCGATTTAAGCCATACCATCGAACATGGTCTTGTTACCTACAAGGGCTTACCAGCACCAATAATCTGCGATTACCTCAGCAGGGAAAACTCAAAGCAAATCTATGAAGCCGGTACTTCGTTTCAAATTGGTAAAATCGAAATGGTAACAAACACGGGTACTTATATTGATTGCCCTTTTCACCGTTTTGAAAATGGCAAGGATCTTTCTGAAGTTGGGCTGGAATGCTTTACTGATCTCGATGCCATAGTTATCAGCGTACCATTTTCTGAAACCCTGGCTATTACTGAAAAGCATCTGCTGAAATATGAAATTAAAAATCGGGCAGTTCTGATTCATACTGGCTGGGACAAACACTGGAACACAGTTAACTATTACGACAATCATCCTTACCTCACCAAAGAAGCTGCAGAATATTTAAGAGACAAAAGGGCAAAACTTGTTGGTATCGATTCCCATAACATTGATTGTACAACTGGCAATGCAAGGCCCGTACATACCACACTTTTAGGAGCAGAAATTTTAATAGTAGAGCATCTTTGCAACCTGCAACTGTTACCCAAAAATGTTTTTACATTTAGTGCAGTTCCACCTAAAATTAAAGGTGCAGGTACATTTCCTGTTAGGGCAATGGCAAAAATTAAAATGTAAAACTAATCAGGAGCCTGATTAAAGTATTAATATCATCGGCAGCCCAAAATGCAAAATATTTCAGGTAACCAGTTAAACATTCTTTTCTCTTGATTGCATTAACAACTCAGCAAATAGTAAGTCACGGGTAGTAGTAATTTTAATATTGTCGTCTTCCCCTTCAATTAAGTTTACAGGAATGCCGAAAGCTTCTACAACAGTTGCTTCATCGGTAAATTTGTCTTTAAAATCTATATTAAAAGCTGGCAGCAAAATCTTGCTGTGAAAGGTTTGTGGCGTTTGTACCAGTTTAATCATGCTTCTGTCAATAGCCTCGTTGCTTTCGCCCCTAACCAGTCTTATACTATCTTTTGAATCGATAACAGGTATGGTTGCCCCATTTTCCAGGGCCGCTTCATAACATCTTTGTATCAAAGATTTACTTAACAGGCATCTTACACCATCATGCACAAAAATGATGCTTTCTTCTTTTACCAGGTTCAGCCCGTTTTGTACCGAATGAAACCTTGTTCTTCCGCCTGTGGTAATTTGAATTCTGTTGTAATCAAAAAACGCATCTATTATTTCTTGTCCTGCTGCAATATATTCTTCCGGCAATACCAGGATAATCCTTAAGTCGCTGTAGGCCTCTAAAAAAGTGTGCAACGTATAATATAAAATGGGTTTGCCATTCAATAATAAAAACTGTTTCGGTAGGGGAGTGTTCATTCTTGTGCCATTACCACCGGCAACAATAACTGCAATTTTTTTCATAAATTAAATCCTGGTTTCTGCTATCTTAATTATTGGTAGAATTCAATGGTAAATCTCCATTGGGAGTAAAGTTCAAAAGTACTAAAACCACCAATTAACAAATATAAATAATCAACTATCAATTATCCAACTATCAATTAATCAACTATCAATTATCCAACCATCAATTAATCAACTATCAATTAATCAACTATCAACTATCAATTATCCAACTATCAATTATCAATTAATCAATTATCAACTATCAACTATCCAATTATCAACTATCAATTATCCAATTATCAACTATCAATTATCAATTAATCAATTATCAACTATCAACTATCAACTATCCAACTATCAACTATCAACTATCCAACTATCAACTATCAATTATCCAACTATCAACTATCAACTATCCAACTATCAACTTTCAACTATCAACTATCCCTCTTTATAAATCCTCACAAAATCTGTTCCATCGCTGCTTTTGGCACCACGATACATTCCTTCGCTGTTAAATAGCAGGGCCATATTACCTGCTGCATCTACACCAACCATGCCACCTTCGCCTCCAATTTTTACCAGTTTATTGTTTACAACTTCATTCATCGCAGCTTGCAGACTCAGGCCTTTATATTCCATCAGGCAACTTACATCATAGGCAGCTACAGCTCTAATAAACAGTTCGCCATGACCAGTACAGCTAATGGCGCAGGTGTTGTTGTTGGCGTAGTTACCGGCGCCTATCATCGGCGTATCGCCAATTCGTCCAAACTTTTTGTTCGTCATGCCGCCGGTACTGGTGGCCGCTGCTATATTTCCCTCCCGGTCGCAGGCGGCAGCACCTACAGTCCCAAATTTTTTATCCTTTATTGTTGTTGATTCCGATTCTTTGCTATGATCAAGTGCATAGGTATCACTATTGCGTATTTGTATCCACTGATCGTACCGGAACTGGGAAAAAAAGTAGTCATCTGGTACTGTTGAAAATCCTTGTCTAAGTGCAAAATCGAATGCACCATTTCCGCTTAAAAAAACGTGGTCGCTATTGCGCATTACTTCAGCAGCCAGCGCAATTGGGTTTCTTATATTACTTACGCCTGCCACAGCTCCCGCAGTTAAATCCTTTCCACTCATAATTGCCGCATCCATTTCATGTGTGCCTTCTTTGGTAAATACAGCACCACATCCTGCGTTGAACAAAATATTATCTTCTAATATTTCAACAGTTAACTTAACCGCATCTGTAGCTGTGCCACCTCCTTCTAATATAGCATAACCTGCCGACAGCGCTGATTGCAGCCCTTGCAAATAAGCCTGTTCAAGTTCCGAAGTCATGTCTTCTTTTAATATGGTACCAGCCCCACCATGTATGGCCAATGAAATTTTCTGCATGGATAATTCCTTTATTTTGAGCGCCGAAATTAGCCATTAATGGTAATATTAACAGCATCAGCTTGGAATGTAATATTCTGTCGTTATATCATTAGCAAACAAATGCCATTTAAAAAATGATAAAATATTTAATTGCTATCCGAAATTATGAGCAACTTGATTAAAAGAAAGCCGTAGAGCA
>Ga0163154_10001573_pt1 | contig 35113 bp, 32 predicted proteins | sample OliLakLV19MP9P1_FD_148649 | JGI IMG/M metagenome (GOLD analysis project Ga0163154, IMG submission 148649) | Freshwater microbial mat bacterial communities from Lake Vanda, McMurdo Dry Valleys, Antarctica - Oligotrophic Lake LV.19.MP9.P1 | ecosystem: Environmental > Aquatic > Freshwater > Lake >... | reverse complement strand
TGTCGGTTTTCGGGTCGTCTGTCGTGCTCCGAGGACTCTGTAACCCTCTGCCCTCTTGCCCTCTTGCCCTTTTCCCTTCTTGCTCTTTCACCCTCTTGCTTTTGGCGCGAAGCGCCTCGAAAATTTTTTGGGTTTTTGGAGCAAGGGTGGGGGCGATGGGTCTCAGGCTAGAGACCTTGCACTCGCCCCCTTTTCTGGTATGCCTGAAAGGCTTTAAGGCCCCAATTCTGGGGGACTTCAATCTCAGAACCCCCCAGAATTGGGGGGCTGGGGGGCGGTTCGGGCAACGATTCGTACCTGTGAAAACAACCTCTCAGGCGAGAAACCGGGGTTCTGCGAAAGATTGGGGGCGATGACAGCAATCCTGGAGAGAACCCCGGTTTCTTATGCCCTGCATCCCAGCAATGGCACCTCGATTTTTGGGGCAACCGTGGGGGCGATCGATCTGCAAGGGATAAAATTCTAGAGACACCCTGCTAGACCGTAGTTTCGATGACCGATCGTTCCCCAGTGACCACCCTTCACCTTCATGACCTCTGTCAAAACAAACCACAACGCCCTGGATGGTCAGTCACCTTTGGAGCCACCTGTGCAGATGCTGCTGCCACCTGCTTAGATGCCCAGGCCCATCCCCATCGGGTCATATTCCATCTCGACGGAATTCAACCCTGTGCAATCGAACTGCAATGGGAGGCGATCGACGATATAGTCCATCGCTTTAATGCCGATCAAGAAGTCGCTACTGAATACGGAGCCTACGGTATCGCTGCCTTGGTCATGCCCTACCTGACAAATCTGACCATCATTGAACGCTCCATCAAGGGAAAAGGCTTTGGCTTCGACTTTTGGCTTGGCTCCATTGATAATGCAGCGACCCTGTTTCAGCGCAAAGCACGGCTGGAAGTTTCAGGCATTCGTCAAGGCTCTGAAACAATAATTCAAACCAGGATTAATATGAAATTAAAGCAAATCACTCCCTCAGACACCCTAGCTCCTGGCTACGTTGCTGTTGTTGAATTTGGCACCCCTAAAGCCCATATTGTTGAAACATGCAACCCGTAGAAGCCCTTCATCGAGAAGCAATGGAACTGGTAGACCAAGCAGTTTTGGCTCGTCAACGGGGCGATGCGGCTGCCGTTTTAGAGCTTTCCAGAGCAGCTTTCCTTAAAGAACAGGCAGCGGCTGACTTAACTGCTAACCACCTTGACTTGGAACCCACCCGTTCCATTCTCCATCGCAGCGCCGCCGTACTCGCGTTGGAATGTCACGAACTGCGAGCCGCAGAACGCCTGATTGGGCGGGCCCTGGCGGGCAATCCTCCTGACGATATTGCAAACGAACTCCGTGACCTGCTGCTCGAAGAAATCTATTCTCACCGGCAGGCGATCGGGCATTGAGTGTCATCCTCGGCCCAGAACCCCATGCTCTGCATCCCACCCAATAGAAACCGGGGTTCTCAAGTCCCTACGATCGGACTTCGCCTCTGATTCGTTAACATAGTCCTACTGCGTCTCCAAGGTGCGATCGTCTAGGATGCACCCAGGAAACCCATTAGACCCCTTACCCCTCGATTCCTGTGAGTTCAGATCCTGCAAGTTCCAATCCAGCAACAGATAACCTGGAAATTAGCCAACTTGAACGGGGCAAAGCAGAGTATCAAGCAGGTCAAATCGCCTTCGAGCGGGGTCAATATCGCCAATCGGTGCAGCATTTAGAAAAAGCCAGTGCCCTGATTGCTCCAAGTTCTGCCCTTGGAGGAGAAGTGCAGATTTGGCTTGTCACTGCCTACGAAGCCGCCGGACAACCTGAAGCCGCGATCGGACTCTGCCAAAAACTCAGCCGCCACCCCAACCTGGATACACGCAAGCAAAGCCGCCGCCTCTTGCCCATTCTGCAAGCCCCCCGCTTGGTCAGTCGCCCCGAATGGCTCACCCAAATTCCCGACCTCGCCGCCGTAGCGGATCAGAAAAATGTGACTCCCTCCAAGCTAGCCAGTGCCACAACCCGAAAACCCCGCCCCGCCAAACCCCCCTCCCTAGAATTGAAACAGATGAACTTGCAAGACAACCCCTTCATTTGGGTGGCGCTAGCGATTCTTGGCATCATGCTGGTTGGCTGGACACAGCTTAGCTAAGAGATTTCCAATTTAAAAATTAGCCCAAAGAAAGTATGTGTAGGGGCGAAGCATTCGGCAATCAAAATTACATATGACCCCACAACGATCGCCCGAATGCTTCGCCCGTGCAGGGTTTATGCTGAGACACTCTATTAATGATCTGCTAATTCGTGGGTAAGCAAGTGGTAACGGTGAGGTCGCGGTAGACCCAGCCTGCGATCGGCGCACTGATTTGCAGCCACCCTTCCTGTTCCAGCACGATCGCCACACGAGTGCCATTTTTCAGCATTCCGACAACATTGTCGGGGGCCACAACCGGGCTAGAGCGCACATTTGTTGGTGGATCAGGGTCAGTGACGATCGTGGTGCAGTTTGGTGGCTGCGTTGAAGCGGTCTGCCCCCGTTCCGAGCTTAGGGACGTGAGCGCGCGACGAATCGTAAAGGTTACCCCTGCCACAGTCACAAAAGCTGCAACACCCAACCCAATTAGTTGAGGCAGTTTAGTTTTCACAGGATGCCCTCGTTCCATGCCTAAGAAGATATTTGTGTTTTAACAATAGTTCGGACATTTTTGCGATCGCTAGCCCTCATCCCCCAACCCCTTCTCCCAGAACGGGAGAAGGGGAGCCGGATTGAAGTCCCTCTCCCCGCTTGGGAGAGGGATTTAGGGTGAGGGTCTATATTGGCTGTGCAACAGGGTTTCCAGCACCTCCACAAAGACTGTCCGAAGTATTGTCTTAAGTCCTTTGCTCAAAAGATTTAGAAGCAAAGATACTCTTGCACACCTAGTAATAACTTATATAAGAATATCAAAGGATAATGGGATCACGGTCAATTCAGATGGGAGTCCTCTAGCCTCACCCAGCTAAAGGTAGAACTACTTAGGTAAAGTAAACACTGACACCCTTGATAGTACGCTACATCTTTAAGCCCTATCCCGCCTCCCTACTTCATTTCTACTCAATCGAGAAACCCATGCACAGCCTTTTCCTTGGTTTATCGCTAGTCCTACTCAAAATTTGTCTAGCATTTCTCATCAGTTATGTCACAATTTCTTTCATGGAATATTTTATGCACTCACAAATTATGCATAAGAAATTCCTGCCTGCTTGGGTTTATCGGCAATGGTCTTACATGCAACAAATCTTTGAAGGTCACGCGATTCGGCACCATGGACGGTGGTATCGGGAATTTGACTTTGAACCCCATCCCGAAGGGCGGCACGACAACATCGAAATCACTCCTACAGAAACTGTCTGGTTATTCCTGGTTGCCAGTCCTGTGTGGGTGACGCTGTTGCCGTTTTCCCCGCTGATGTCTGCCACATTCATCGTGACTGGACTCGTCCATATCAGCTTGTGGAATCTGCTGCACAATCAAATGCACATTCCCCAACCTGCATTTTTTATGAATTGGTCTGCCTTTCGTTGGCTGGCGCGGAACCACTACATGCACCACCAGTTCACGAACCGCAACTACAATATTGTTTTTCCCCTAGCTGACTATATTTTGGGGACTAAAGTTGAACCCCGGACGAAGGATATGCGTGAATTGTTGCGTTTGGGCTATCTCCAACCCAAATCAACCCGTGCCAAAGCTAGGTTAGAAGCCTTGTGTGCCAATATCGCCACTCAGCGATCGACCCTCGCAACAATGTAGAAGCGGGTCTGCTACAACAGAAATCCATTAGGGGCGATCGGCTGATTGCCCCTATTTTGTAGGAAAAATCGTCATTACAGAATCTATAGTTTCCTGCGCGTCCGATCGCAAATCAGGCTTGGCAAGGGTAGGCTGGATAAAAGTAGATTTTTAGGTCGTTTTTTTATGAAGCCTATTCTGCATCGTGTTTTTCAACAGGTCTCAGCTTTGGTTTTGGTTTGCGCGCTCTGGCTGGGTGGAGGGTCGATCGCCCCAGTCCATGCGGTTGAAGCATCCCCCAAGCCCACTAGTCCCATGTCTACTAAACCAGCGATCGTCCTCCCCGATACGGTGAAAGCAGCAGTGATGAAAGATGCCACCCAACGGTTAAAACTCCCCGCCACTGACCTCCGCATTCAGAGAAGCGAGCGCAAAACCTGGCCAGATGGGTGCCTGGGCTTGGCCGATCCTGGTGTCCTTTGCACCCAAGCCTTGGTTTCTGGTTGGGCAGTCACCGTCCAATCTAAGCAGCAGCGACTCATCTATCGCACCAATGCTTCTGGTTCAGTCGTCAAGCTAGACACGGCGGCGAGTCGGGGTCTAGATCCTAAAATCTAATTGCAAGTTACAAATTCTGATGGTAACTACTCAGCCTACCCTCACCCTAAATCCCTCTCCCTAGGGAGAGGGATTTCAATTCGGCTCCCCTTCTCCCAGTGGGAGAAGGGGCTGGGGGATGAGGGCGGCTCGACATTGAGTTAGTGGTCTGAGTAGTTACAAATTCTGATGATTTGAAACTCTGATTGAATTCAGATTGAATAACGGCATGAGAAGCCATTCATTTGTGTAGAATGGCTTTCAGGCTGAGCAAAATCTAAACAAAGCAATATATTATTGTCAGGATAAAGTTTATGGCACTCATCGTTATAGGCAATAAATTCGTTAAAGATTTAGAGAGTTCCGGCACTCTGGGTGTTTATGTGCCTTTGGAAGGCGGCTCAGAAGGGCGCTATCAGCGCCGTTTGAGAATGGCAGGCTACACTGTGGTTCACATGACCGCGAGGGGATTAGGTGACCTGTCCAGCTACCTCACCAATGTGCATGGAGTCCGTCCGGCTCACCTGGGCAAAAAAGATATTCACACGTTCTTTATTCCCCCAATTCTGGCTTCCAACCTGGAGCAACTGCCCGCCAAGTCCAAGGGTTTGGTGCTGTGGTTGATTGAGGGCCACATTCTTTCCAACCAAGAGATTGAGTTTTTGGTCAATCTACCTAAGTCGCAGCCACGGGTGAAGATTGTGGTTGAGCGGGGCGGCGATCGGACTTTTGCCTGGAAACCTCTACAACAGACGTTGCCAACTGCCAGCTAAGAATCGGGAATTCAGTAAAACCAATTTTTTAGGGGTGTACTGAGTGCGCCCCTAAAAAATAGTTTTACAGGTTATCAAATTTACGCGCCTTAACGAGTGATTAGGCATCTACAAGACGGCTTATGTGAGTTGGGATCTAAAACCACCGTCGCGCAAGCGTCTCGCTTGCCTACTAAATCTGGATGCAGGCTGGAAGCCTGCGCGACGACTGCTACCTGAACAACTCACATAATGCGTACAAGAGTATTAATCCTAGTCTTGGACGCGAATGGCTTGAAGAAATTCTTTGATAGCTTGGGGTTGATCCTGGGGTCGCACGTACTGCCCTAGCAACTGCCAATCCAAATTGGGGAAAAACTGACTGCGATCGGCTGCTTGGTATCCTGCTTCGCCAAGGTGATAAAGCGTCAGTCTCTGATTCTGCCACATCAAAACTTCTGGCACCTCTAGTCCCTGGTAGATTGCCAACTTATCCAGTCCGCCGCTGGTCAAATTAATTTCGATCGCCAAGTCTGGTCGTTCCTTGAGAGTTTCCACACAGTAGCACTCGTCGGGTTCCAGCCCCATCTCCTTGGCTTGCCGCCGATAGGTTGTTGAACCATAACCATGAAAAGGAATACCAGCCTCTTCTGCGTATCGTTCTAGCAGCCTGGCAATCACCTTTTTGAGCATTTCATGTTCTGACGAAGGCATAAAAATTTCTAAGGCTCCCTCCAGGTAAATCAGCCGAAGTCCAGCATAATCTCCTAGCGTTGCGAGGAGGCTTTCGTACTGTTGCCACGTCACGCTGGATAGGATGACCCGTTGTTCTACGGTGTTGGGGGGGGCTTGGAGTAAGGGAGACATAGATCAAATGAATGATTTGGAGGAACTATACCTTAAGTTTAGGCAGGTTCAGCATTGGGGGGAGGGCCGATCGTTGTCACGGCTCGATCGGCCATGGTTTGGATCACGGGGAGGGGAACTTGGCAAAAATAGTGCCGCTGAAACTGTTCTTCCTGCACGGCTACCAGAAACCGTTCCACGTCTGGTGAGTAAAGGTCGGGCGGCACTGGAGGTTGCGTCCACTGCACTGTAATAGTGTCGGCGATCGAAGCGACCTGGAAGCCCAAAACGGGTAAGGTTTGCAGCCCCAATTGCAAGAGCCGATCGCTGATCCCCAATTTTTCACCAAGCTGGGCAAGGGTTGCGGGGTGTCCCGTGCGGCTCAGGTATTTGGCAATGCCGATGAGGTGTTGCCAGGTTTGTTCGGGGGGTGGCAGATCGGGAGTGGAGTAGGCAACTGCCAAGTGCTGTTGTTCCTGAATGGCTCGTTGAAACCAGGGCTGCATCTCACTCCAAGCAGCGGGACAATCCTCGACTCGTAGGGGATCTGCGGGTGCTGATGGGGCTACCTGATTGCGCCAGTCCAGAATCCAATGGCTCACCGAGGGAGCGCCGATCGCTCCAGCTTGGGCAGGTCGAACGGCCAACAGGCGAATTTCGTAGTCCTTTTTGTAGGGGTTGTAATCCAGTTCTACGATCGCGTCGCAGCGTTCCAGGGGCACCTCATCTCGGTAATGCTCCCACCAAACGCCAGGAAAGCTGACTTCGGTGCTGTCATCGCGCAACCGAAACTCGGTTTTGATGTACTTTACCTTGTTTCCCTTCCAGTCCTTGATATTCCGATCGCGCACCTCAATAAACCAGCCATTTTGCACCAGCAGTTTGGGCGCAGGGTTGCCGATGCCGCAGGGTTCCAGCAACCTGAGCGTTCTAAATAAATCCTTGCCCAACTCCGCCACCGTGACTGTCAAATCGGCTTGAATCGTGGAGCCGCTGGGAACGGCTGCTTCGGCGCTCTGTTGGCGCAATTGGCGATTCAGGGCATCGGCAAAGAAAGGGATATTTTCCACAGGCAAACTTAATCCAGCGGCGTAGGGATGACCGCCAAACCGATGCAGCAGATGCTCTTGCCCCTTCACCAACTCATAGAGATCAATTTGGTTGACCGATCGGGCAGATCCTTTAGCTAGTGGGGTAGTAACGTTGGGATCACCATCCTCCTCCACGCTAAGCAAAATTGTGGGACGGGCGTACTCATGGGCAATTTGCCCCGCCACCAAACCTAGTACCCCGATCGCCCACTGGGGATCGCTGAGGACAATCACATGGGTCGTCGAGAGATCAAGCTGTTCCAGTTTGCGGCGCACCTGCTGTGCCACCTCTCGCTGCAACGACTTGCGGCGGGTATTCGCTAGTTCCGTCGCCTCTGCCAATTGGTTGCAGCGCTGCTTGTCGCGACTAGTCAGCAGTTCCACACAAAAGTGAGCATCGCCTTGAATTCGACTCACGGCGTTGATGCGGGGCCCTAGCCCAAAGGAAATATCAGTGGGCCGATCGCCCGCCTTGTTGCAGAGTTCCAGCAGCCGCGCCACACCCGGACGCACCGCCTCACCCTTGGTTTGGCGTTGCAGTTGCTCAATGCCCCGCTGGGCGAGGTAGCGACAATCCCCCGTCAGCTTGACCAAATCTGCAATCAAGCCGATCGCCACCAGGTCTAGCAATTGCTCCAAGGGCTGCTGCGGGACATCGGGCAAAGTTTGATACAACGCCTCTACTAATTTGTACGCCACCGCAACTCCAGAAAGATTGGCTAAAGGATGGTCTCTAGGGAAGATCCGGGGATTGATCAGGGCAATTACCGGGGGCCGATCGATCGGCAACGTGTGGTGATCCGTCACGATGATGTCGATCCCCAAACCTTTGGCATACTCAATCTCCAGAAGATTTGTACTCCCTGTATCGCAGGTCACGACGAGGTGACACCCTTGTTCTGCCAAGCGATCCAGCCCATGGATCGAGAGTCCATGGGAGTCTGTGAGGCGATTGGGGATGAAGTAGCGGAGATGCTGGTCTTGAGCAAAAAATTGTCCCAGCCCATCCCACAGCACCGAGGTTGCCGTAATGCCATCGGCATCGAAGTCGCCCCAAATAACGACCAACTCCCGCCGATCGCGGGCTTGTGTGAGACGAGCGATCGCCCACTGCATCTCTTGCCCAAACTCAAACGGACTCGTCGGCTGATAGTGCTTGTAATTCAGGAACCCTGGCACTTCAGATTCCCCAACCCCCCGCTGCCACAGCAACCGGGCTAACAGATGCGTCAAATACTGGATCTGCTCAAACCCAAGTTGTCCCAATAATTCGGCTGTGGAATCATTGACAACTTGCCCAAAAGAAAGTGGAGGGTCGATCGCTGGCTGAACTTGCCAATGAAGCGGAGATTGCTGAGGCATGGAGAGAAGGAGAAAGAGGCGATTAAATAATAATGTATTCGTGCATAAATCTTGGGTAGTCACCTGAGATTATCTCAGCCCCTCACCCCCAACCCCTCTCCCAGAGGGCGAGAGGAGGCGATCCAGGTTTTGTTCCCTCTCCTTCGGGAGAGGGCTAGGGTGAGGGGTTCGGATGGGTACGAGTTAATCTCACGTTTCTACCGAATCTTGCACGGGCGAAGCATTTGGGCAAAACGTGGGGAAATTCAATCAAAATCTGTGCCCGTAGCTCGCTGCTTGAAGGGTATGCTGCGCCCCCACGCTCACTGATTCTGAAAATCTCTCAAGGGTGCATCCCAGTTTTGCAACCGCCCGATCCACCCTCACCCTAAATCCCTCTCCCTAGAGAGAGGGACTTTGAATTCCGGCTCCCTTCTCCCTAGGGAGAAGGGTTGGGGATGTAGCTTGCTTCCCGAAAGGTGGACGGATCGGAGATCTACAAAAGTGAGATGCACTTATCTCCCAAGGACTAACCACCACTGATTTTGACTTTGTACCCCTGTTGAGTCAGCACTTGCAGGAGCTTCTGAGCATGATCCCCCTGGATCTCTAGTTCAGCCTCTTTCATCGTGCCGCCCGTGCCACACTGGTTTTTAAGCTGTTTAAGCAGCGCATTCAGCACCTCTGGTTTGGTCTGAAACCCACTGATCACCGTGACCGTTTTACCACCGCGCCCTTTGCGGGATACTTGAATGCGGAGATTTTGCTGGGCAACAGGCACATCGGGGAGCGATCGTTCCGTTGCCTGGGCATTGCTCCCCCCAAACTCTGAGTAGATGAGGCGATCGTGACCCGATTCCCCTGCCTTGGTTTGCCGCTTCGAGGTTGCCATAATGAGTTAATTAAAAGTGAATGCTTTGAGCCTTGGCTGACACAGTTCAGAACCTATAATTAAAATTCTACCTGTCCTTCTCCCCCTACCTTGAAACCTGTGACCACAACTCCCCTGCCCCGCCTCCAAACAACCCTAGAAGCTGCTCCCCAACGACCCGATGCTTTGGGACGCTTTGGACGTTTTGGCGGCAAGTATGTCCCCGAAACCTTGATGCCTGCCCTGGCAGAACTGGAAACTGCCTTCCATGCTTACAAAAATGAGCCGGGGTTTCAGCAAGAACTTCAAGGATTGATGCGCGACTATGTGGGCAGGCCCAGCCCCTTATACTTTGCGGAACGGCTCACAACTCACTATGGGCGGGGCGATCGGCCCAGTCCCCAAATTTACCTGAAGCGTGAGGACTTGAACCACACCGGCGCTCACAAAATCAACAATGCCCTTGCTCAAGTGCTGCTGGCCCAGCGGATGGGGAAGCGCCGGATTATTGCCGAAACAGGAGCAGGGCAACATGGAGTCGCCACCGCCACAGTGTGCGCCCGCTTTGGGTTAGACTGCATCATTTACATGGGGGTGCATGACATGGAGCGGCAGTCCCTGAACGTGTTTCGGATGCGCCTGATGGGAGCCGAGGTGCGTCCTGTGTCAGCCGGAACCGGCACCTTGAAGGATGCCACCTCAGAAGCGATTCGGGATTGGGTGACAAATGTGGAAACAACTCATTACATCCTGGGTTCAGTAGCGGGTCCCCATCCCTACCCCATGATCGTCAGGGATTTCCAAGCCGTCATTGGACAGGAAACCCGCGCCCAGTGCCTAGAAAAGTGGGGAGGATTGCCCGATATTCTGTTGGCCTGCGTGGGCGGCGGTTCCAATGCAATGGGATTGTTCCATGAATTTATCGATGAACCAACGGTGCGCTTGATTGGGGTTGAGGCCGCAGGCGAGGGCGTGGATACGGAGAAGCACGCCGCCACTCTGACACGGGGTCGCGTGGGAGTGTTGCATGGAGCCATGAGCTACCTACTCCAAGATGCGGAGGGACAGGTGATTGAACCCTACTCCATCAGTGCGGGACTGGACTACCCCGGTGTCGGGCCAGAACATAGCTTCCTGAAAGATTGGGAGCGAGCAGAGTACTACGGGATCACGGATGCCGCAGCCCTGGAGGGATTCCAACGATTATCTCGCTTGGAGGGAATCATCCCGGCTCTGGAGACGGCCCATGCGATCGCCTACCTCGATACGCTCTGTCCGCAGTTAGACGGCAGTCCCCGCATTGTGATTAATTGCTCTGGACGGGGAGACAAGGATGTCCAGACCGTAACTCAGCTTCTAAATCTGGGCTAGTTTAAGGAGATTTCCAGAAAAGGTTATGCCAGGCACCGGAAGGGCGAAGCATCCGGGCAATAACTTTCTGGTCGATTCAAGGGCTTATCTGCCGGATGCTTCGCCCCTACAGGGATAACATCTCTCTCAGAAATCTCCTAAGGACATTGCCGAGAAACTATTACCGCAAATCGTCTCAACTGAAGGGACACAGCTTAGCTTCGATCGCGCTTTGTCGCGTTAAGCCAAAAGAGAATCGTATACTGATTAGCAGTTCGACTTATGATGAACGTCCCAGTTCTTTAGGAGTTATGGCAAGGCTAAACTTAATTAACTCATGGGTGGGAACAGCTAAATTGAACCTGCATAGAAGGAGATTCGCATGGCATCCATTCGCGAGTTGCATCAGCAACTGATCAACAAAGAACGCTCTGCTGTGGAAATTGCCCAAGAGGCCCTGGAGCGGATTCAGCAATTGGAGCCAAAATTGCATAGTTTTTTACACATTACCGCCGATCGCGCCTTGGAACAGGCGAAGCAAGTGGATGCCAAAATTGCAGCGGGAGAACCGATCGGCTTACTGGCAGGGATTCCGATCGGCATCAAAGACAACCTTTGTACGAAAGGAATTCCAACGACCTGTGGCTCTCGAATTTTGGAGAACTTCGTCCCACCCTACGAATCCACGGTGACCCAAAAGTTGGCAGACGCGGGGGCCGTAACTGTGGGCAAAACCAACATGGATGAGTTTGCGATGGGCGGTTCTACGGAAACCTCAGCCTATCAAATGACCTTCAATCCCTGGGATTTGGAGCGCGTACCGGGGGGATCATCCGGGGGGTCTGCGGTTGCGGTATCTGCGGGAGAGTGTGTGGTGTCTCTGGGTTCCGACACGGGGGGTTCCATTCGTCAGCCTGCTTCCTTTTGCGGCGTGGTAGGACTGAAACCAACCTATGGATTAGTGTCTCGCTACGGTTTAGTGGCCTACGCATCCTCCCTCGATCAAATTGGGCCCTTTGGGCGATCGGTGGAAGATGTGGCAATTTTGCTAGGGGCGATCGTCGGTTATGATCCCCAAGATTCCACGAGCCTCAAGGTGAAGCCGATCGACTATGCCAAATCGCTTAGACCTGACCTGAAACCCAAAGGCGGCTGTGTCATTGGGGTGATTAAAGAAACCTTTGGTGAGGGATTAGATCCTACGGTCGAGCAAGCTGTCACTAAGGCGATCGCCCAATTGCAAGATCTGGGAGCCGAGATCCGCGTTATTTCCTGCCCCAACTTCCGCTACGGACTCCCTGCCTACTACATCATTGCTCCCTCAGAAGCCTCTGCAAACCTGGCCCGCTACGATGGCGTGAAATATGGATTTCGGGCAGACAACGCTGAAAATCTGGTGTCGATGTACGCCAAAACACGATCGGCTGGCTTTGGTGCAGAGGTGAAACGCCGCATTATGATTGGCACCTACGCGCTTTCAGCCGGCTACTACGATGCCTACTATCTCAAAGCCCAAAAAGTTCGCACCCTGATCAAACAGGACTTTGAAAAAGCCTTTGAACAGGTAGATATTTTGGTGTGTCCCACTGCTCCCACCACAGCGGTTAAAGCTGGAGAAAAGACAACTGATCCCTTAAGCATGTATCTGCTAGACCTGATGACGATCCCCGTCAATTTGGCTGGGTTGCCTGGACTCAGTGTGCCTTGTGGCTTCGATGACCAAGGGTTGCCGATCGGACTGCAAATGATTGGTAACGTTCTGAAAGAAGAAACCTTGCTGCAAATTGCCTATGCCTATGAGCAATCCACTCCCTGGCACCAGTACATTCCCAAAATCAGCGCCTCCCGTTCCTAAATCTAGACGATAAAATTTAATCCCTAACCTTTGAGAATTCCACAATTCAGTAGCCAGATTTGAGATAACGTGGTTTCTAGATTCTGATATTGAAATGTCATTCCTTGAGGGCCCTATATGGACACAGAAGATACAGAAAATATTTTGCTGACCAACAAGCAACTTGCTGTCCGGTTAGGAATTAGTGAGCAGGATCTACGTACCCTCAAAAGCCGCAATAAAGAAGCGCTAGTCGAGAATACACACTGGCTGAGAGGAGATGGCGGGCTGACATTATGGACAACAGAAGGAGAAGCAACCGTGACTCGTATCATCAATCCCAAGGCTGACGCACCGGCTTCTGAGCCTGATGCCGATCGCCCTCCTAATACTGTAGATGTTGAAGGCACCCCGATCGCTCCTAACACTCCCGACTGGATAGACCAAGCATTACAACCCCACGCCGATCAGCTTGCCATGGGCATCATCGAGCAGCGGTTGCCAGCCCTGGTCGTGTCATCTCTGCAACGAATGCTGCTAAACCCTGACCCAGCAGACTCCGAGAAGCTCCAGAGCATTATTCGTAGCTTTGGCTCTTCACTGCGGGGTGTGTTGGGAGCAGCCGTTCTAAGCGATAGCTTGAATGCCGCGATCGCCGATGTTCCCCAACTTCCAGCCGTTGATGCGCGATCGACTAACTCAACAATGCTGCAACTTAATCAAGGACAAGAGCCAGTAGATCCTGAGTTTTAGCGGGGTTTTCGGTAAATCAGGGATGATTTAAGGTGGATGGTTGGGTTTGTTAGCAGCACTGTTCCGCTCAAAGGTGGGAAAGTTGCCCATCGCTGCACAAACCAAAGCCGATCGGAAAAACTCACCAAATCACCGTATACCGTAATTATGCTAGACACTCTGATTCAAAATGGGCTGATTTTCGATGGCTTAGGATCAGCGCCCGTTCTGGCAGACCTTGGCATTGAGCAAGGGCGGATTGTTGCCATCGGTCAAGGGCTATCCACCGATGCCCATCAGGTGGTGGATGCATCCCATCTGTGGGTCACTCCAGGGTTTATTGATATTCACACCCACTACGATCTGGAACTCGAAATTGCTCCAGGGCTGAGTGAGTCGGTGCGCCATGGGGTGACCAGCGTTGTGATTGGCAATTGCAGCCTGTCAGTGGCGATCGGAGCGCCCCAAATGCTGGCAGATATGTTTCAGCGAGTCGAAACCCTTTCCCACCGACTGATTGCCAAATGGCTCCAGCAATCGATTTCCTGGCACACCCCCGCCGAATATCTCAATCACCTACGGCAACTGCCTCTGGGCCCAAATGTGGCTCCCTTGTTGGGGCATAGTGCCTTGCGGGGCCATGTGATGGGCTTGGAGCGCAGTCTCACCGTTCAGCCCTCAGAAACCGAGATCGAAGCCATGGGACAGATTGCCCAGGATGCCTTGGACGCTGGGTTCATCGGCATCTCCATTGATATGTTTCCCTGGCACCGAATGAGTGGAGAATGGCGGGGACACACGATTCCCTCCCAGCACGCCGAATTTAGGGAATATGACATGTTGGCGCAGCTTTGCCGCACCCACGATCGGGTTTTTCAGGTTACCCCCAATCTCCAGCGCCTCTCCTCCTTTGTGGAAATTCTGCGAATGGGCGTGGGACTGGGACAACGACCACTGCGCCTAACGGTACTCTCCGCCCTGGATGCCGTCCACGATCGCCGACTCTGGCGGATCTTCTCTCCCATTTTGCTCTTCTGGAACCGGATTCTGGGGGGCAATGTGCGGTTCCAAACTCTGACGGAACCCTTCACCATTTACTCCGATGGCCCAATTACGCCATTGTTTGAAGAATTTCCCGCAGGCGAACAACTCAATAGCTGTCAGTCGCCCCTGGAACGGCAAGACCTGTGGCACTCCCCAGCATTCTGTGAGCAGTTTCGCCAAGACTGGAACCGAAAGTGGCGCAAGTCCTTTCACCGCGAGTTGGAAATGATGGAGATTGTCCGTTGCCCTGAGCCAAGTTGGGATGGGCTGAGTTTTGCAGAAGTTGCCCGCCAAAAACACCTGGAACCGCTGGATTTCTTTATGCAAGCATTGCAAACCTATGACACTGACCTGCGCTGGGTGGCAACGGGAGCCAACGATCGCCTGGAACCGCGTCTCCAGTTGATGCAGCATCCCTATATTTTGCCCGGCTTCACCGATGCGGGTGCCCATGTGCGGAATCTTGGCTACTATGACGGAGCCTTATCGTTACTTAAACAGGCGATCGTCACTCGCTTCCTCACTCCAGAGAGGGCCATCCATCGCGTCACTGGAGAACCTGCCCACTGGTTTGGACTGGATACAGGCACCCTTAAACCAGGGGTTCAGGCTGATCTTCTGCTCCTCAATCCCCAGGCGCTGCATCAACCCATCAGCCCGCAAGTCGAAATCTCAGATCCGCTGCTGGATGGTGAACCCCGCATGGTCAAGCGCGGCTCCGATGAAGCTATACAAGCGGTTTATATCCGGGGAGTGCCTGTTGTTCAAAGCGGGAAAATTAGTGAACACCTGGGGCGCGATCGGCTGGGAACGGTTCTGTCTCCCTGCCACCGTTGAACGGAGAACGTGGATCATGAGTAGCCCAACAAACAAACTGCCATCCAGAAATCGCATCAACGATCGAATTCTGGATCATCCTTTCACAGACTATTGGGATATTTTCATTCTCAAGCACCAACACCCGCTCAATATCACGCTCCATATCTGCGGCATCTTGATTTTCTACGGTTTGCTGTTTTCTGCCTGGGCACTCCACAACGGCTGGATACTGTTGGTCTTGCCCCTCACCCAACTTGTGGGACTGGCTGGACATTTCCTGTTTGAGCGTAGTCATATCGATCGTCAGGATGCGCTTTTTTCCTGGCGAGCTTCTGCCTGCTTGGGGCGAATGTTGTGGCGAGTTTTGTTAGGCAAATATGGAGACGACATCCGCCAACGACAGGAAACGCTAGCTGGCTATCAAGCCGGCAAAGATTAAACTACAACTATCAATAATCGTAATTGCTCAACCTAGGAAAAGTGAGGGTTTCAGCTATTTTGCTACCGTACAAAATAGCTTGAAAGACCAATTTTCGTGCTTTTTCTCGTCAAAAGCGATCAAAAGTAGTAGATAAAAGGTCTGCGACCCCTGATTCTTCTAGGTTGAGCAATTACCAATAATCAATAGTTCGGACATTTTTGCGATGGCTAACCCTCATCCCCCAACCCCTTCTCCCAGAACGGGAGCAGGGGAGCCGGATTGAAGTCCCTCTCCCCTCTTGGGAGAGGGATTTAGGGTGAGGGTCTATACTGGCTGTACAACAGTATTTCCAGCACCTCCACAAAAACTGTCCGAAGTATTGAATAATTTGAGCTTAAGACCAGATATGCAAATCTTCAATAACTGGGATGTCATCGCCAAGGGTTGGTATATCGCCTGTGCCAGTGGCACTCTGTCCATAGCACAGGCTAAATCCGTTCAAGTCTGTGGACAACAACTGGTGGTGTTTCGGGGTGAGGATGGGCAGGTGCGGGCCCTGGATGCCTATTGCCCCCATCTGGGAACCGATTTGGGGATTGGGCATGTGGATGGCACCTGGATTCGCTGTGTCTTTCACCAGTGGGCCTTTGATGCCAGTGGAGAATGCCAGCATATTCCCTGTCAGGCAGAAATACCAGCCGCAGCCAAGGTGCAGGCTTATAAAACCGAAGAGAAATATGGATTTATCTGGGTTTACCCGGACATTGAAGCACCGGAGGGCGTGGCTGAATTTGAGGAATTGCAAGGGATGGCGATCGTCTCCCAGTCTGATACCGCCTTTGAGCGTCGGTGCCACCATCACATCTGCATGATGAACGGGATCGATGCCCAACATCTCAAAACTATTCATCATCTCGATATCCAAATGCAGCTCTCCCTAAATCAGAGCGCATCGGGCACCCAAATGGACTTCACAATGCAGGGCAACCTCCCGCAAACCACCTGGCAAGAACGATTGGGACAACGCCTGTTGGGTTCCACCTATGAGTATTCGATGCTGTATGCCAACGGCTGTATGGGTTTGCTGACGATGATGAAAAATGTGCGGTTGTTTCCCCCGCTGCATATGATTTTTGCCTATACACCGATCGCCCCTGGCAGAACGCGCATTCAACCAATTTATGTCACCCAAAAACGCCAAGGTTCTTGGGGATGGCTGGTCAGCCAATTTTTATTGATCTGTACCCGATTGGCGTACTATAGGCTCCGAGATGAGGATGGCAGAATTTATGACAATATCCAGTTTGACCCCAAAAACCTCCTCAGCATTGATGCCCCACTAGCTCACTATCGGAACTACGTTAATCGCCTGGAGCCATCCCGTTGGTCTCAAGCGGTGAAGACAGCCACCCCCGATCGCAGCCATATTGAAACCAGAAAATAGCACTGGGCGATCGGTAGCACTGCGGCAGAAATTTCTGACCCGTTAGGTGGATTGTTTTGAGTTTTGAGTTGAGTGCTGGATAGTTATTTCTGACAACCTGCACTAGTAAGTGGGCTTAGAGAGTCTGCAAGCTGAATAAGGATACTCAAAGAACTTTTACGAGCCAGTGATCAGTTTGAATAGCCAAGCAATGACAACGATCGTGAAACCAGCCAAACACAGGGCAACAAGGGCAAACCCTGCCAGCAGCAGTACCACAAACCAGCGATCGGCAACTTGGCTAGAGCGCGGAGCCTGCAAATGAGCCTCCAGCAGCGCTAAATTCTTACTATTAGCCTTCCATGCCACATCAAAAACATCTCCTACCACAGGCACCGCTCCCAGCAGCGTGTCCACCAGAAGGTTGAACACCATGCGAGTCAAGGTCGTCCGGGGCAGCCCAAATCGCGCCGCCTCAAACACAAGGTATGCAGAAAATCCTGAACTAACCAGATCTCCCCCGCCAAGTAATAGACCCAAAACTGGGTCAAGCCCTACGCGATAGGAGGTTCCAGGAATCGCAACTGCATCATCAAGCCAATGGCTCAGCATCTTAATTCGCTGCAAACGCAAGCGCTTAGACTCAATCTCAGCCTCTGTTCCAGTCTGCATTGCTCTAAAACCCGATCGAAATGCCATCCCAGCTTAGGACAGTCCTGGCAACTATGTCCTACCACACATGAAAGATTTTTGTCTTTTCTACTGATGATTCTGCCCCTAGACAGAACGATCGTCCCTCAACTTTAAACACAACTCTACATAATAGTAATTGCCTAACGGTTGCTTGATGATAGAGCGTAATGAAACTTGGAGCTTAAGCCATGAAATTTGTTTCCGATCCCGCTATCTCCATCAAGATCCAAAAGATGAAACAGCGGGTGCGATGGCAGGAAGCTTCGATCGCAGAGCGAGGCATCGACCAAACACGCTTCGTCCTTGACGACAATCAACCCGACAACCCAGAATTCTCCTTCATGGTCATTGGGGACAGCGGTTCTGGCGGTAATCGGGGCTACCATCCCCAGCGTCGCATTGCTGAGCAGATGCTGATGCATCGTGAGGATTGTCGCTTCGTACTCCACACCGGAGATGTCATTTATCTGGTGGGATCAAATGAGTATTATTTCAAGAATTTCATTGAGCCTTATCGAGAGTTTTTAGTTGGTGGCGATCGTCCCAACCGCATTCCCTACGACAAAATGACGTTCAACCTGCCGATTCTGCCCGTATTGGGGAACCACGACTACTACGATCTATCCCTGCTGTATAGCTTGATCGCCCCAGCGATAACGCCCCTGCGCCGCCTTCTCCAATTTCAGCTTAACCTAGACATTGGTTCGCGAGGCTCAAATCAAGGTAAAGCCTACGCAAAAGCATTTCTGGACTATTTGCAGGACTTCAACGCCAGCGAGTTAGCTCAGCATCTCGATCAACACTACACCGCTAAAACCGACAGCGGACGTTGCCTCAGATATGAACCTGGGCAGTTTACTCGTTTACCCAATCGCTACTACACCTTTCGCCTTGGTGGAATTGACTTCTTTGCCCTCGACTCTAATACATTCAATTCACCCTTGCCCCTGCCCACCACGCCAGAAGGAGACGATCGCCGTCGCCAACTCAAGCAACGCTTGGATGAACTGGAGGAGCAGGACGACAAAATTTTAGCCACGGTTCCCCAACAATCCGATGCGATCGATGACGCTGAACATGCAGATGACCTGAAAACGCGCATCACCCAGACGCAAGAAATGAAGCTGGATGTGCAGAAGCAATTGTCCACTGACGACACCAATACGATCGACGTAGAACAACTGGAGTGGCTTCAGCAAAAATTAATTGAATCCTGGCATACCGAGGGAGTGCGGGGACGGGTTCTCTATTTCCACCATCCGCCCTACGTCACCGAAACTACCAAGTGGGATCAAGGACAAACGATCGCCATTCGCCATCGACTCCGCCAAGTTCTAGATGGCGTAGCCCAAGCAGTGGGTTCCAAAGCAGCCGATCGCCCCCTAGTTGACCTAGTGCTAAATGGTCACGCCCACTGCTTAGAACATCTACGCACGGTCGATACCGGTCATGGCGATGCCAATATTAATTGGCTCATCTGTGGGGGCAGTGGCTATAGCCTGCGCCGTCAGCGGATAGAGGGCCCAGACTTGCTGGAAGGTGGTCAAGATGGGGAGGGACAGTCTCGTGTGGTGGCTCGATCGCAGCTTTTTGTCGGCCGCAACGGACAAGGCAGCCAAAAGCGCCGTCCCTATTCCTTCCTTCGCATTGATGTCCAGGATGGCCGACCCCCTCGATTCACCATCCGCCCCTACATCACCGAGCGCTTCCAAGGGCAATGGACGAATAAAAAAATCGAGCCTTTTATTATTTGAAGGAGAAACGTCAATGTTGTGTCACAAAAATTAAGCCATGCTTTAAATATCTTGAAACACCAAATCAAATTGCCGACGCATAACTCAATTACCTACTGTCAAGCCAATAATTTTTAACTCGACAGTATAGACATACTCAAATAATTTATAGAAGACCTGAAAAAATGGCTAACAAGAAAAAGTATATTGGATTACTTAAAATTGGTACTTTGACCCTTCAACTGTCGATTTATGTTAAAGATATTTACAAACTCAGGGAACTTACTAACAGTATGCTGCTATCTGCAAGCAGATCGGATATGATGTCTACCAAAGTAAAGTTCTTACAGTAGAGTGATAAGTCAATTAATTAACTAATTGCTTCCACTCTCCTTGAACACAACATTGCACATTTTGGTTTGGAGAGAATCGTGACTATTTACGTTGGTAACCTGTCCTTTCAAGCAACTGAAGATGATTTGAAGGAGATCTTTGCTGAGTACGGCAAAGTAAGTCGAATTAGCCTTCCCACAGACCGCGAAACGGGCAGGAAGCGGGGTTTTGCATTTGTTGAGATGGAAGACGATAGCAAAGAAGATGCGGCGATCGCTGAACTCGATGGAGCCGAATGGCTCGGTCGAGAGTTGAAAGTCAACAAAGCCAAGCCTCGCGAAGAAAACAACAACCGCAGAGGTGGCGGTGGCGGCAACTTCTCCAAAGACAGAGATAGAGAGCGCTACTAAGGAGATTTCTGGGAAAGATGTTACCCCTGTAGGGGCGAAGCATCCGGCAGACAGAGCTTTGAATCGACCAGAAAGTCATTGCCTGGATGCTTCGCCCTTCCGGTTCCTGATATAAACTTTTCTGGAAGTCTTCTAGGTCAAATCTCTACCGAGACTACTGTAGTCACTCCACCAGCTATTAGAAATGTAGGGGTATTCGCGCAGCATGTGCTTTGCACTTAGCGTTCGGCGAATCTCTTTGGTTGAAGTGCTAAGGTGCTTGTCTGAATGTTTCGCCCATGCAAGATTTATAGCTAGGCAAACGATTCGTTTGTAAGTCTAAAAGCCAGTGATACTTCAACTAGAAGCATCACTGGCTTTTGCATTTCAATATCCCTCAAAAGACATCTTTCTCAAAATATAACTACTAGAGGTATCCTTTCTGCCTTGAGGAAGTTTGCCTACCAAAACTGCCTTGTTAAAGTCTAGAAGTCAAATTTATGAAATTCCTATGACATTTACCAAAGACGATACGATCGTTCGCCATAAAACAGCCTTCACAAGTTTAAGCGTCGATGAGCAGTTAGCCCTCTTTTGGTTTATCTACACCGAAATGGGACAATCCATCACTCCGGCTGCACCAGGAGCTAGCACCGTGTCACCCGATATTGCCGAAGGGTTGTTTAATCAGGTCAAGGAACTATCCCACGAAGAGCAACTCCAGCTCCAGCGGGAGCTAATTACTGGGGGGAACAGTCAAATCGCCCGTGAGTATGGATCTTTGAGTGACACAACGAAGCTGTTGTTTTGGTATCGACTGGCGCAAGGGATGGAGACTGCAACGATCGTGCCCATGCCTCCCAACTACCAGCTTTCCTCAGAAGCTCAAACAGTTTTTGACCAGATTAAGGGGTTGGCATTTCAGCAACAAATCACGCTCTTCCGGGACATTGTTTCACCGATGGGTGTTGATCCCACCACTGCGGACGTGGTGAATCCAGAGACGGGACTCTAACCCTCAAGCTTTTCTGACGATCGGCTGTTTCGCCAGCCTCATATTTTTAGACGGCAACAAGGACTGGGAATCCCCTCTAAAAGATTCCTATCTTGATGGCAAGCCTTCTCAGGCTTTGTTTAGCTAAAATCACTTCAGCAATAGGTAATAAAGCTGCCCAGTGGAGTTGAGTAAACCAGCCCGATCGCCCGCTTGGTCTCCCGTCCCCATAAAAATATCCACTCGCCCTGCACCTTTAATCGCGCTCCCTGTATCCTGATCTAACACGTAGCGACTGACTCTGGTTTGCTCCAGTTGTCCTCTACGATTGGCAGTGGGAATCGTAGTCGAAATCAGCGCCAAGGCACCAGGGGGCATTAAGGATTTGTCGGTGGCGATCGATCGCTCTGCCGTCACAGGGACTCCCAGGCTTCCCGTAGGTGGTGCCCCATTTGTATCTCGGAAAAAGACAAAGCTTTGATTCCGGGGCAGATAGCGATTCATTTCGGTAGGGGTTGCCCGAAAATAATCAACGACAGCGGGTAAAGTCAACCCTGCCAACTGTAGCTTGCCCTCTTTTACCAATTCTCGCCCCACGCCTGTGTAGGCATAGTCCGTTTTCCCCGCATAGCCCACCGTCATTTCCATACCGTTGGTTAGCTGCAAACGGGCCGATCCTTGAACATGAATCAGGAAAGCTTCCAGACGATCGCGCAGCCACACCAACTGTAATCCCCGTAGTTTCCCTTTGTCTCCTTGCAGTCCATCAGCACCTTCCAATTGCAGACGGGTTGGGTGAGGCTTGGCCCATTGGGGAAAATTTGGTGGCAAGCGAAACAGCGGATAGCGGTACTCTGCGGTTGGAACTCGACTCGCTTGATAGGTCGGCTCAAAATAACCTGTAAACGCCACAGTTCCCTGATTGTCTTGTCCTGCGGCGCGGTAGTAGCGAAACTCTCGCTGAACGGCTGCTTGCAACTCCTGCGGAGACCGACACGTCATGACCAGCGATCGAAAGCGTTTTAGGCTCCGCTGCACCCGATCGCGAGTTATGCCAGCGATCGGATAATTGCGATAAGCAGTGATAGCTTGCCCCGTTTGCAAATATTGCAGGCTATTGTCGATCGCCACTAGCAGAGCAGCCTTATCCCCTAAATAGTCAATATTCCTATATTGGCGATCGAAAATTTGTGCATCTAATCCCAGAAGATTTGTCCCTTGATTGGTAACTGAACGGGGATCAATGGGGGTCAGTAGCGTGCTGGATGGACTTGGTTTAGCCGAACTGGAAGGCGAATGAACTAGCGACAGTCCCAAACTTAGGGTTATTAACCCTGCGGCAAGTTTAATCGAAGCTAGGATCGCAGTCTTGGTTCTAACTTGTGGCATATTTCAGACGATCGCTCCGGTTCTATCGCTCAACACTGGAGGAAAACACGGGTTCTACGCGGATAGCCATAATTTTGGAAGGACGCGCCACCATATATTCGCCTTGGAGATTTTTAATCGGTACCGTGATGAAGTCATGAGACATAGCCTTCGGGACTAATTCACCGCTGTACCACTTTTGAAACTCCTGAATCGTGGCAAAACGAATTTCCTCGCGATGCCCTCCTTCAAATAAAAGGTGAACGGCAAACTCGCTAGGAGTTCTCGCATACCGACTTCTGGCTTTCTGTCCTCCAGCAACGGCATCGTCTGAGGTTGGTTGCGTACTGGTCATCTTGGCTTCACTCCTCCCGGATAATTCTTCATTCTGCTAACTCAGATGTCGATGATGCTTTAGGAGCCTATTCAATGTTCTAGAGTTCTAGAAATGTTCCAGAAATGCTCCAAACGTCATCATCGTAAACCCTTTATGTAAGCAACACATCTTTCACCATTACGGTAATAGCATCAGTTGCTTAAGGCAACAAGTTAAACCGCTTAAGTTGTCCTTTAATCAAATCAGGCAAGGCCTTGTGTAAGTCTGATTTTGCCTGAAATAGGAGGCGGTTTTGACTGGGCAAGTCAAAGGGGAAATGCCCTGACATGTCGGGACGCTCCATTTGGGCTAGGAGAATTTGTTCCGATCGCTTGCTCTGCAAAGCATACCCTACTTCCACACACACGTTGGGGCTGGGGATCACACGGGCTGGATTGCCATCAAGCTTTGCGATCGGCGTACTGTCGGCAATAAATAATAAGCTTTGACGGATCTTCCGCATCAAGGCACTTTTCAGCCGCACCGGGCCATCAGTCAGGCGGTTGGATTCTTCCAGGATCAGGGGAATGCGCGATTTACCATTAATAGATTCCACTACGCTTCTCAGTTCATCTCGCAATAAATCGCCTGATTCACTGTAGTCGGTTTGATAGGAGAAAAATATCGTTGGTTCCAAGTGAGACATCGCATCTACCTTGGTGAAGTAAATCTCATGGCTAATGAGGTCAATGTTGGATATCACATACCCGCCACTTCCCTCAATATAAAACTCGACCCCGTCGCCTTCTAAATAGCTTTGAAACCAAGCTGATTGCTTCACATCGGCACTATCTTCTAAGAAGTCAGCCCGAAGCGCAGATTTTAATAAACTACTTTTGCTTAAGCGTATATCGTGCGGACGCTTTTCCAAGTCTCGGATCGGTTCGTACTCCTGGAGATACCAGGCTTTCAGCGCAATGATAGCCATAAAAACGTAGACGGAAGGATGAGGAAGTTTAACACAGGATGGAATGTCTGTTGCAAGGAGCAACTAAAAATTATCCATCATTCCAATTGGTCTACAACTTGCTCAGGGTCTACGTTAACAATAAACGCTTACGTCTTCGCCGCACTGATCGGCTAGGTAACACATGGCTCGGAACCGTAATCCCACAACTTCCTCATACAGAGGGTTGAACTTGCACAGCGGCGGAATATGGAATAAGTGCTTACCGAAGAACTTAACGTCCCGTTCAAAGGGACATTGGGAGGGGATCAGCTTGCAGAGAGAGTGGGCGAGTTCACGATCGCTAATCTGCATGTTATCTAACCACTGACGCAGAGGACGCAGTAGATCAAAAAATGGCTTACGCGCTGGCTGACTGTGGGCTCGCAATGCAATCTGAACAGCCTGAAGGGGGGAGTCGATCGCGGGTTGGGAAGCGGAGGACTGGGAAGCTGCTTCACTCTCTAAGTTATCGTTCTGGGGCTGAGTCCATCCCCAACTCACAAAGGTGAGATTTTGTCTGTTACTTGCGTTTTGCTGAGTCAAACTTGAATCAATCCTGTTATTCATGTGAGGCTAACCTCTGTAGCGAGTAGGAACCGTAGCTCAAATGTTGGGTATCACTCTGGGTGAACTAAACTCTATGTAAATCACTCTGTCTATTGCTATATCTCTATGGTGACTAAAATCCGATCATTCAGAGTGAGCAATATCACTGAAGTTTTGTGAGCTTTAAGTGGGGATTCCGTGAATTAACGAGTAAGGTCTGCGGACGTATTGAGTAGAAAATCCAACACGATCAATGATTTGTTAAACAGAGGATTCCAAGGCAATTTAGGACTTTTACTAAAGTAGTGGACTGTATATTTATGGTTGAACCAGAGTTTAACGGCGATCAATTTGGGATGGATTCGTTATATCTGCACCACGCTTATGATAACGATCTCCTTCAGAATAGCGAGTGCTGCTGCTTACAGCTTGCGTTAAATGGCTGAACTGTATCCGCCAAATGGCTGAATTACTTTGTTGTAAATAAGCATGACGATTGTCACCTTACTCTGGTGCAAGTTGCTGGATGGTAACAATGCTTACAAATTGCAGTTATGCAACGTCAGGAACTGAGCGATAGGCTACTGGCTTGCTTTCATTTGATTGTTTCTGTAGAGACAATCAAACGGTTAATTTAGCATTCAGCAATAATCCACCCAAGCCTGCCTCGTTAGAGAACAGATTTAGGTGGATTTTAATACTTAGAAGATTTTAAGAAAAGGTTATACCTGGAACCGGAAGGGCGTTCGTGTAACGTGTGCTGCACTGAGCATCCGGGCAATGACCTTCTGGTCGATTCAAGGGCTTATCTGCCGGATGCTTTGCTCCTGCAGCGGTAACATCTTTTTCGGAAATCTCCTAAGATGAGTTTCTGTCTCAGTGCTTTTTAGGATGCGACTTTTTCCGGCGATCGGCGACCTCTGGCTGCGGCTGCTTTACCTTCTGGTGTTTGCATCAGGAAGACTAGCAACGATTCACTGTGGAGTTCCTTTTTCATCAAGCGGCGCAGTTCTGTTTCAATTTGCACGCGCAGCCCTGTCCAGTCGATCTCCACTTCACCATCGCCAAAGGTGCGGGCAAAGCCTTGCCAGCGCTCATCCAGGACGCGCTCAATGGTTTTTTGCACCAGCTTTTGCAGGAGCGATCGTTCCACAGCGGTCACTACACCTCGGAGATGAACTTCGGGTTGGGCCAACAGTTTCCCCTCGGCACCCACAGCGGCGGCGATCGTAATGACCCCCGTTTCTGCTAACTGCTGCCGTTCCTTCAAAACGGTTGCGTTGACAATGCCAGCGCGATCGACCAACTCAATGCCAGAGGGAACTTTCCCAGCAATGCGAATGCTATTTGGTGTGAGTTCCACCACGTCGCCATTGTCCACAATCACCATATTGGCGGCGGGCACGCCCACGGCTTGAGCCGTTTGGGAATGCTTGACTAGCATCCGGTGTTCTCCGTGAACCGGCATAAAGAATTTAGGCCGTGTCAGGGAAAGCATCAGCTTCTGGTCTTCCTGGGCCCCGTGTCCAGAAACGTGGATGCCTTGCTCCTTGCCGTAGATGACCTTTGCGCCCTGCATCATCAACTTGTCGATCGTATTGACAACGGCGATCGTGTTCCCTGGAATCGGATTCGCAGAGAAGACAACCGTATCGCCCTCACGAATTTTCACCTGTTGGTGATCTTTGTTGGCAATGCGAGTCATAGCTGACATTGGCTCTCCCTGGGAACCTGTGGTGAGAATTAGCACATTCTCATCGGGCACCTTATTGATCACATTCAAGGGCTGAAGCAAGCTATCTTCGCACTTGATGTAACCTAGATTGCGAGCATGGGCAATTACATTCAGCATGGAACGGCCAATCACGGAGACGACACGTCCGTGCTTTTTCGCCAGATCCAAAATCATGTTGACCCGATGGACGGAGGAGGAAAAAGTTGTCACCATTAAGCGGCCCGTTGCCTGCCCAAAGACGCGATCGAGGTTGGGATAAACCGATCGTTCCGAGGGGGTGAAGCCAGGAACCTCAGAGTTGGTGGAGTCGCTGATCAGACACAGCACTCCTTTTTCGCCATATTCTGCCAACTTTTGGAAGTCAAAATACTCACCATCCACAGGAGTATGGTCAAATTTAAAGTCACCTGTGTGGATGACAACACCCACTGGGGTCGTTAGTGCAACGGTGAAGCTATCCGCTAGGGAGTGAGTGTTGCGAATAAATTGGACGGAAAACTGAGAGCCAACCCGCACAACATCGCGGGGTTGCACTGTTCTCAGTTCTGTGCGCTTACGAACTCCGGCTTCTTCTAACTTGTGTTCCAGCAAAGCCAATGCTAGGCGCGGCCCGTAAATGACTGGAATATCAAATTGCTTTAGGTGAAAGGCAATGCCACCGATGTGGTCTTCGTGACCGTGGGTGACAATCATGCCCTTGATTTTGTGCCGATTCTGGCGCAGGTAAGTCATGTCTGGTAGGACAACGTTGACCCCGTGCATTCCATCGGTGGGAAAGGCTAGCCCTGCATCTAGCAGCAAAATTTCGTCGTTGATTTCAAAAACACAGGTATTTTTGCCAATTTCGTGCAGTCCACCGAGGGGAATGATTTTTAAGGCTGGTGTTGATTCTTGTTTAGTCATGTGTGAACGTTTTGTATCCTTAGTGAAAAATTAATGAAAAAGTGAGAATGAGTAGGGTTAACGTGTTAAATCGTTAAGAAAAGAGATTTGGCAGAGATAGCACCGATAAAGGTGAGGAGAGTTAGGGCGATCGATCGTCACAACTACCGCGATCAAGTAGAGGATTAACATCGCCACAAGGGTTCTGAGTGGACGTGGGTATTTAATTGTCAGAGACTTAGCGGAGGATGACCCTTGCAGACTTGAGAGTAGATAGACCTTAAAGTAAGCCCAATTCAGTCATCACAGATTTCAGAGTGTGCGTGACCTCAGTACTAGGCTCACACAAAGGTAGGCGAGTTGAACCTACGCTCCAACCTTGGAGATTAAGCGCTGCTTTGACTGGAATTGGATTGGCAGTTAAAAATAGAGCTTTGAACAATGGGAAAAGCTGTAGGTGGATTTGCGTGGCAACAGAATTTTGGTTGGACTCAAACGCTTGAATCATCTGCTGCAATTGCGTTCCGACTAAATGACTGGCGACGCTCACGACTCCTTTAGCACCCACTGCCATCAGAGGCAATGTTAAAGAGTCGTCCCCAGCATAAATCTCAAATTCTGTGGGAGTCGATCGGCGGATTTGACTTGCCTGATCCAGGTTACCACTTGCTTCTTTAATCGCAACGATGTTAGAAATTTCAGCTAGCTTTGCAACAGTCTCTGGTTGTAAGCTTTGCCCTGTGCGGCTTGGCACATTATAGAGCACCATTGGCAGATCAGGACTAGCATGGGCGATCGCCTGAAAGTGGGCATAGAGTCCCTCTTGGGGTGGCTTGTTGTAATAGGGAACAACTTGCAGCGATCCATCTAATCTTAGCTTATCTGCCTTCTGCGTGGCGACGATCGCTTCTTGGGTTGAGTTTGACCCCGTACCTGCGATGACCTTGGCTTTGCCAGCAACGGCCTGTTGCACCACCTGGAACAACGTATACTCCTCATCCCAGGTCAGGGTAGGCGACTCGCCTGTGGTGCCACAGACAACTAGGGTGTCTGTGCCATGATCAGCTAAGTGAACCGCTAGCTGTTCTGCCACGGCATAGTTGACGGTGCCATCCCCGTTGAATGGGGTGATCATTGCTGTCAGAATGCGTCCAAAGTTTGTCAACCATTACTCCTTTTCAGTTGCCCGTGATCGATCGCTTGCAATTTTGCTGTGAGAACTTGTCCCCGCAGGCGCATTATCCAGGAGGTCTTTACTGCTCCACCCTTGCTGAGTTGACTGGGTTTGCAGGTTTTAGCAGATTCTTGGAAATCAACAGTTCTGCAATTTGAATGGCATTGAGGGCAGCCCCCTTGCGGATTTGGTCACCGCTGAGCCAGAGTTCTAACCCACAGGGATGAGACATATCTTGCCGAATTCGGCCAACGAAGACATCATCCTGACCACTTGCTTCTACAGGCATGGGGAAGTGGTTGGTCTGCCAATTTTCCACCAGTTTGATCCCTGGAGCGTGGCTCAGAATTTCCTTGGCCTGCGCGACGCTAAACGGCTCTCTAAATTCTAGGTTAACCGCTTCGGAGTGGGCGCGGAGTACAGGAACCCGTACACAGGTTGCCGTAATTTTGAGGTCGGGGGCATTAAAAATTTTGCGGGTTTCCTGCACCATTTTCATTTCTTCCTCGCAGTAACCCTGGGCATTGAGGGTAGAGTTGTGGGGAAATAGGTTAAAGGCGATCGGATGGGGGAAGATTTCTGGCTCCGGCGGCTTCCCATCTAGCACCGCTTGGGTTTGGGTTTTCAACTCCTCCATGGCCCGTGCCCCGGCACCACTGACCGATTGATAAGTGGCGACCATGATGCGCTGTACGGGCTGAACTTTGTGTAGGGGAAAGACGGCTAAATTCATCAGAATCGTGCTGCAATTGGGCACAGCGATGAGTCCACGGTGGGTTGCAGCCGCTTCGGGGTTGATTTCGGGAATGACTAGGGGAACCTGTGCGTCCATGCGATAGGCACTGGAGTTGTCAACGACCACAGCCCCACACTCGATCGCCCGATCGGCCCACACTTTGGATACTGAACTTCCTGCTGATGCCAACACCAAATCTACATCATCAAAGGAATGCTCGTTCACCGCTTCCACGGGCACTGCTTCGCCTTTGAACGTGAGAATTTGACCTGCGGAACGGGCGGAGGAGAGCAGTTTTAGGTGGGCAACGGGAAAGTGACGACTTTGGAGGAGGGCAATTAATTCAGCGCCAACAGCACCCGTTGCGCCCAAAATGGCGACTCGATAAGATTGGTGCGAAAAAAGTTCCTTCACGGATTGAGCTAATTGAACGGGTAAATATTCTTAATGCCGATGGATATGGCGCATGACAAGCAATCAATATAGTACCAGAGTTGTGAACTAAGTTAGGTTGTTTCAGATTTTGCATGTGGGGTGGAAACCGAGTTTGTGGCAACTATGGTGGTATCAATACTTCGGACAGTTTTTGTGGAGGTGCTGGAAACCCTGTTGTACAGCTAGTATAGACCCTCACCCTAAATCCCTCTCCCAAGAGGGGAGAGGGACTTCAATCCGGCTCCCCTGCTCCCGTTCTGGGAGAAGGGGTTGGGGGATGAGGGTTAGCCATCGCAAAAATGTCCGAACTATTGGTGGTATGTAGCCTTGGTTTTTCAACGAGAAACTGGGTTCTTGAATGCTGATTGAATCATGCAGGATCTAAGTTATCCAATTTAGGCAAGCTTGAACTAGAGCGTCGAGGAGCGTCACGAATGTTAGCCAGGGTTCAAGTTGGTGCCCGATTAAATTTTCTCCATATCGGTCGATCGCTACTAGGTTTGATGCTAGGAGCGGTTAGCTTGTCGGGGTGCAAGATGCAACCGACGGAGGCGCAGTTGAACGGATGGCGAGAGGAGACGATCGCCCGAAACACGGCAGCGTTGAAGACACGGGCTAGTCAGACTAAGGAGCGCCCATGGAGCTTGGTAATCCAGGGACAAACCAGTACGGGAAAGCCAGTGATACTAACTTGGGAGCAAATTCGATCGCTAGCAACGACCCATGTGCTGACGAAGGAACCCCACAACACCAAAGACTTGAGTGAGGTGCTGGATTTTCGGGGTATGGCAATTTCTCAGCTTTTGGACACCGTTGGAGTCGCGCCCAATGTGACTGAAGTCACGTTTGTGGCCTTCGATTCCTATCGCTCTACGGTTCAACTGGCGGATTTGAAGCGCTACCCGATTATTCTAGCGATCGAGCGAAATAAGCAACCCTTGCCCCGAACTGAGGGCGGGCCAATCTACCTAGTGTTTCCCCATACTCAATATCCAAAACTTCAAACGCCCTATGGGAACTCATTTTGGCTGTTTTATACAACTCATATGATTGTGGGTACAGAAGCGGTGCAGGTGCAAGTGGGCGATCGCAAGTTTGACCAAGCTACCCTCGATCGGCTGCCGCAAACGACAATGACTGAGACGGTGGGTTACAAAATTGGCTGGCCCAATAGCAAAGTTAAGCTACAAGGAGTTAGAGTCCGAGATGTGTTAGCAGCGGCTGGCATTTCTCTATCCGGCAACAATAGGCTTGTGATTCAGGGCAAAGCTGCGATCTACCAGGATCAAGCCAGGGCAGTCTACTTAACCGCTAAGGACGTGGAGACCTGCGATATTCTATTGGCAACCCGTTGGGGAGAAAATTTGCAGCCCATTCCTGCGAGACTGGGGGGGCCAGTGACCTTAGCGTTTCCGTCTGCCTGTCAAAAACAGACAACGGCTCAGTATTGGGTTACGTTCGTGGAAAAACTTCAGGTTATTACACCATAAGTCAGGTCACTACGCCATGAGTCAGCGCAATGGGCAAGAGCCAACGCAGCCAACAGTGGAAAGGGGAGACGGTCAGGACGATCGCTTCTTAGTCGATCCAGTAACGCGAAAAAAACGGAATCTGAATCAGGATTTAGGAGAGATACCATCAGCCAGGGATAGACCCTCCAAAAAGGGGACTGGCGCTCAGCATCCCCAGTGGCTCAACTTTTTCTTCCGATCGATCCGCACCCAAATTATGGCGACAACGACCCTGGTGATCGTGCTGATTATCAGTGCGGTGATTTGGCTCTGGGCAACGAATGAGAGTGAATTCTACATTCAGCAGAAGCAAGTCCAGGCAAAATCGATCGCGGTGCTGCTGGCTGAATCATGGGCGAATGAACTCTACGATCAGAATTGGAGCCAAATTCGATTGGGGATGGATATTATCGCTAGAGGCAATGATGATTTCGTCTACATCCTAGTCTCTGATAATCGGTTGGCTAATCAGATTGTTGGCTCGGCTCCCACGGATTTTCAAGAGCAGTATGTTCCTGACATTGTGCCGGTGGCGATCACCGATCGCGCTGTGCTGGTGCAAAACCACCAACCCCTTGCCGTGGAAACCTTCATTCTGCGCGACCTTCAGCTTCCTAACGGTCGGCTCTTGGCGAGGCGGGGCGATCGGGTAATCGAAGCGGCTGCCTCTATTCGAGTTGCAGAGAAGAAAATTGGCACCTTTCGCGTGGGACTGTCCCTGCGAGAGCTAGATGAGGCAGTCGCCAATGCAGTCCGAAAAGCCCTCTTGGTGGGGGTTCTGGGTTTAGGTGTGAGCCTGATTAGCACCTATCTGTTAGCGAAGCGCATCAGTGATCCGGTGCATCGGCTCCAACGCAGCGCGGAGAAGATTGCGGCTGGAGATTTACGCCATCGGGCGATCGTGCGACGCAAGGATGAAATTGGAGCATTGGCTACGGCATTTAACGAAATGTCGGCAGCGCTTCAGTATTCCTTCAGTCGCCTGCAACGCACTCTAGAATCCTTTGAGCGATTTGTTCCTGAAAAATTTCTATCAGTCATTGCTCCTGAAGGCATCGAAAATATTCAGGTGGGAGTCGCCTCAACGCGCACCGTCACCATTATGTTTTGCGACATTCGGGGCTATACCTCTCTGTCGGAGGGCATGACTCCCCTGGCAACCTTCGCCTTTTTGAACGATTACCTCGCTTACATGGGCCGAGCGATCGACGAATCAGGGGGCTTCATCGACAAATACATTGGTGACGCAATTATGGCGCTGTTTGACGACGAGGCTACCGATGGAGCCTTGCAAGCAGCGCTGGCGATGCGGAAAATTCTAATCACGTTTAATAGAGAACGGGTTCAGCGGGAGTTGCCCCCGATCGACGTGGGGATTGGGATTCATCGGGGTGAAGTGATCATGGGGACGATTGGTTTTACATCCCGGATTGAGTCTACGGTGATTGGAGATTCGGTCAATTTGGCTTCCCGACTGGAAGGGCTAACGAAACACTATGTCTGCTCTGTTTTGGTCACGCAGCCTGTGATCAACGCCCTGCAATACCCAGACCGATTTCAGTTGCGACTGGTGGATGAGTTTGTCAAGGTGAGGGGCAAGGATGAGCCGATCGCGATCTACGAACTCCAAATTCCGGTGGAGGCTGGAGACAAAGTATTTAGAGAGGCGTGAGGAATGGGTCGAAACGATGATTCAACCTGAAAGTTTCCCCAAATATCCGCTCAGCAAACTTCATACGCCAGAATCAGGTAGCGGCTGAGTCCTAAACGGCTGACCCATTCACCGCCCTGGGTCACTTGCTCCATCTCGGTTGTGCCCGTTTGTCGCATCAATTGCCGAATCAGTGGATAGGTGGGAAGGGTGTTGCGGGTGATGTCTTCTGTGGAAATGGGACTGAATCCAGCGGTGGTTGCCAAGGTGCGGTAGTCGGCGATCGTCACTTGGCTATTCACCGGACCATAGGTGCGCTCGATCGCAGATTTGGCAAACTGATCCATGAGCTTGAGCAAAGGCAATGTGATGGACAACGGCACGAAATCACACAACGCCAACTTGCCCCCCGATCGCAGCACTCGCCTCGCCTCCTGGAAAAACCGGAGGCGACTGGGAAAGTGAAAAATACACTCCACTGCCAAAACGACATCGAAGGAGCCATCTGCAAAGGGCAACTGACAAGCATCTCCTTGGACAAAGGCGATCGTGTTGTCACGCTGAGCCTGGACTTCTGTCCTGGCCCTAGCCAACTGGCGATCGTCGATATTCAGCCCCACCAATTGCATCTGGGAAAAGCGCTCATTTAAGCTGGCGATCGTGCCTCCAAACCCGCAGCCACAATCCAAAACTCGACTACCGCCACCAATTTGACCCGCATCACAAACCCGCTGACACAGAGCCTCAGTTGCCGCTACAAAACCAGCGATCGACCCATCTGCTTTGGCTGGGTCATCCCAATATCCCCAGTGGACATGTCGTCCAAATGCCTGCAATGCCTCAGCATTTCCGCGATCGATTTGTTCTAGCAAGCCATCGAAGTAGGGGAGGTTGACGATGGGGTCAGGGGTCATGGTCGTTTGTTATGGGTTGTTGGTTGTTGGTTATTGCGATCGATTGTATGTTGACGCACAACCTAACGATTTCAGCCAAGATAAAGATAATTTGCAACTAACATTAGCTCCACAAGCTGCACAGATAAGTTACCAAATCTACACATCCTAAAAAATGCAGTATTTTTAAGTGCATTCACAGAGGGTTCAAATTATGACATCAAGACGTGCAAGAGCCGGTAGCTTTTTGAGAGACTTTCAAGAATTTGCCCTTAAGGGAAATGTGGTTGATATAGCCGTTGCTATCATTATTAGCGGAGCCTTTGGCAAGATTATCGAATCCTTCGTCGCTGATGTGATTACCCCAGCGTTGCTCAAGCCTGCCCTTGACGCTGCAAATGTTCAAGATTTGGCCAGACTTTCTTTGAACGGCATTTTATACGGCAAGTTTTTGGCAGCAGTATTAAATTTCATCGTGATTGCCTTTGTGATTTTTCTGATGATTAGGGCGATCGAAGCCGCTAAGCGCAAGCAGGTCGTTGAAGAAGCTAGCGACCCCGCATCTGATTTGGCGGCTGACGCGCAAGAGAGATTGATTTCCAGCTTGGATCGAGTCGCAGCGGCACTAGATAAGCAATAACTAAATAGCAGGTGTAGATAATCCCTGTCAGCTACCCAAAGTGGTCTAACGACGATTTGTGCCGGGGCCAAAAATATTGCCTGCACTATTGGACAGGGAATCGAAAAAGAGCAGGAAGCCTAGGACATCTCTAAACGGTTGGGTGAACACATTGAGGGCATAGGTAATGCGTCCCACTAAGTTACGTCCAACGATAATTACATCATTGTCTTGCAACGCCACATTATGGGTGGGATCGCCCCGGAGAGCATTGCCGCCATCGATCTGTCGGCTGATTGCCTTACCCTGCTCTGCGTCAAAACGGACAAGGCCAATATTCCCTAAGTCAGCATTGTCGGGGTTGGGGCCGATCGCCGTCAGCGCATCGACAAAGCTGCTTCCTCTTTCCAAGCGCAATGTAGTGATGCCACCCGTCGCATAGCTGAGGACTCGGACACGAATAAAGGGCTGAGCCAGAGTGGAGCGCCCAGCCAGAACACTATCGTATTCAGGATCAGGCTTGGTAGGTAACCGCGACACAACCACCGCATCCCGATCCTGTAGGGATAAATCGGGCAAGGTACCGCCATTTTTGAGGGGGGTGAAGAGATCGATCGTCTTTTCGATGATTGTGCCATCGGCGAGGGAACGCCGGATTCGTATCGATCGCAAATCTGCGTTTACTGTAGCCCCACCCGCCACAAACAGCGCCGTCGAAACTCGAGGCAAGGCTTGACCTCTCACAGATAGAAAGTAGAATCCAGGCTCAAACACTTCGCCAATGATCGTGACCTGAATTGGGCGCTGGGAACTTAGAGTGACTCGGACGATCGGGTCAACCAGGTAGCGATTCAGCCCATCTCGAATTTTGGACTGAGCCTCTTCCAGCGTCAGCCCTGCCAGGGAAACACTACCCAACAAGGGCAAAATGACATTGCCCTCTGGATTAATCGGCCCAACAAAGTTTAGGTCTGGGAACCGTTGCACAACCAGTCCGATCGTATCCCCTGGCCCCAGACGGTACAGCACAAATGGATCTTGGGGAGGCGTGACGGGAATCTGAGCATCAGGCGGAACAGGCTGCCCTTGGACGGGCGATGGATTTTGGAGCGAATTTTCACTGGGTAATTCTCCTCGCTCCCGCAGGCGTTGTTTTGCCTGTTCCAACAGTTGTAGGGTTGTGGGGTTTTTGGGAGGTTCAGGTTCGCTGCGAGGGGTGGC
>Ga0163154_10001572_pt1 | contig 35121 bp, 22 predicted proteins | sample OliLakLV19MP9P1_FD_148649 | JGI IMG/M metagenome (GOLD analysis project Ga0163154, IMG submission 148649) | Freshwater microbial mat bacterial communities from Lake Vanda, McMurdo Dry Valleys, Antarctica - Oligotrophic Lake LV.19.MP9.P1 | ecosystem: Environmental > Aquatic > Freshwater > Lake >... | reverse complement strand
AAATAAATTCATTTCAAATCTTCTTTTAAATATAATTCATGAAACAATTTACCCGTTTCGCGGCAACCCTCTTTACAGGGTTTGCGTTTTTAAGCGCGTCATTAGGCTACGCACAAGAGTACCCACGCATCAAAGACGACCCGAAAGGACGTGTGGCACACGAAAAAAGAATGATGATAGACCCTCAAACGGGCGAAATTCCTGAAAATATCAGGCAAAAAGAATTGGAATATGTCCTTTCTAATGAAACCTTAGAAGGCAGAAATGACAAAAATTCTTCTTGGATAAGCCGCGGACCTTACAATGTTGGTGGTCGTACACGCGCTTTAGCTATTGATGCTTCAAACAGCAGTATTTTGTTGGCTGGCGGTGTAGCTGGCGGTATGTGGAGAAGCACAGACGGCGGAACGTCTTGGGTCAAAACTACAGGCTCATCTCAATTTCACAGTGTTACTTGTATTGCACAAGACACACGCGCCGGCTTTACCAATGTTTGGTATTATGGAACTGGCGAACGTGCAGGCAACTCTGCAAGTGATGGCGGTTCATTCTTCTTTGGAAATGGCATTTATAAATCTACTGATGGTGGTATCACTTGGGCAGTATTAGCCAACACAACCGCTTCTTTCACGTCTTTTATAGGCAATTTTCAATTCAATTGGAATGTTGCGGTAAATCCTATCAATGGTGATGTATATGCGGCTACAGGCAGAGGAATTTATCGTTCTCAAGATGGCGGCACTAATTGGACTATCGTATTAGATGCTGGCAATAGCGATGGACGTTATACAGATGTAGCTGTTACAGCAGGTGGCGTAATGTACGCGACTATTTCAAGCGTTGGCACACCCAATAAAGGCATTTTCCGCTCTACAGACGGTGCGACTTGGGCGAATATCACACCTGCTACAGGCTATCCTACTGCTTATGACAGAAATGTAATTGGACTTGCACCTTCTAACCAAAATGTAGTATATTTCTTCCTCAACTCGCCTGCAGTAGGCAAGAATGACCACAGTTTCTTTAAATACACATACGTTTCAGGCAATGGCACTGGAGCAGGCGGTGCTTGGGTAAACCGCTCTGTCAACTTGCCTGCTTATGGCGGCTCAGTGGGTAATCTTTCACAAGGTTCTTACAACCAATTTGTAAAAGTAAAACCTGATAATGAGAACTTTGTAGTAATTGGTAGCACAAATGTTTATCGTTCTACAGATGCTTTTGCGACTACAACCAATAATCGTTGGATTGGGGGATACTCGCCTGCCAATAATGTAAGCCGTTACCCCAATCATCACCCCGATAATCATTCTTTTGTATTCTTTCCTGCCACACCCAATACAGCAATCAGTGGACATGATGGTGGTATCAGCAAAACTACAGATATTACACGTGTAGCAACAGGCAATGAACCAGTGCTTTGGACACAGTTGAACAATGGCTATATCACCACGCAAGCATATTCAGTAGCTATAGATAACAACACAAGCGGCGATGCACGTATTATGGCGGGTTTTCAAGACAATGGAAAATGGTATAACAATACTACTTCAACCACAGCTGTTTGGGGCGAAGAAGTAGCAGGTGGCGACGGTGCATTTACAGCTATAGTGCCTGGAGCATCTAGCATTCGTTATCACGGTACACAAAATGGTAGCTTAATGCGCTCGGTTGGTACCGACCCTGCAAACCCTACAGACGTTGATGGTATTCAACCATCTACGGCTACAGGTCAGCTTTTTATCAATCCTTTCATACTTGACCCAAACAACAGCGAAATCATGTATTATGCTGGCGGTGCAAGAGTTTGGAGAAACAATGCGCTTTCTACTATCAATTCTGGTTATACTTTCAGTGGAACAACTACAGGTTGGACTAATATGACAGGAACGGCTATCACAGGTACTATCTCAGCTTTAGGTGTTTCAAAAGCAGGTTCAGCGAATGTATTGTATTATGGCACAAGCAATGGACAACTGTATCGTGTAGATGGTGCCAATGCAGGAACAGGTACAAGAGTAGATGTTTATACAGGCAAGGGCTTCCCTGCTGGTTATGTAAGTTCAATAGCTGTTGACCCCACTAATTCTGCCAACCTATTGGTTACATTTTCTAATTACAATGTAAAAAGTATTTTCCACTCTAATAATTCAGGCACTTCCTGGACCGATGTGGGTGGAAACCTTGAACAATTTACAGACGGAACAGGCAATGGTCCTTCAGTTCGTTGGGTGCATGTGCATCGTACTTCTACAGGCATCAATATTTATTTGGTAGGTACTACTACAGGTATGTATCGTACTGAAACCTTGAGCGGAACAGCTACTGTCTGGGCGCAAGAAGGAGCAAGCTCTATAGGAAATGTAGTAGTTTCTATGATTACTTCGCGCTCTGTGGATAACTTAGTAGCCATCTCTACCCATGCAAATGGTTTATACAGCGCAACAGTTACAGCACTTACTGCCCCTGTGTGTAGTGTGCCTGCAGGTTTAGCTTCTGCAAGCATTACTTCAAACAGTGCGACTGCAAGCTGGACAGCAGTAAGCGGTGCAGTTTCTTATGATTTGCAATACCGTGTAAATGGTGGTACGACTTGGACAAGTATTGCCGCTATTACGACAGCTTCGCGCGCTTTGGCAGGCTTAACCGCTTCTACTACGTACGAATTTCAAGTAAGAACGAATTGTTCAGCAAGCTCAAGCGCATTCAGTACTTCGGCTACTTTCACTACATCTGCTGCCGCTTTGTGTGCAGTGCCTGCTGGTTTGGCTTCATCAACCATCACGACTACAGGCGCAACAGTAAGCTGGACGGCTGTTAGCGGCGCGGTTTCTTATGATTTGCAATACCGCGTAAATGGTGGTACAACGTGGACAAGCATCGCCGCAATTGCTACAACTTCGCGCGCTTTGACAGGTTTAACAGCCAATACCACGTATGAATTTCAAGTAAGAACTAACTGCGCCGGAAGTTCAAGCGCGTTTAGCGCATCAGCTACTTTCACTACATCAGCAGTAGTTGTAACCTATTGTGCATCAAAAGGCAACAGCATAGCTGACGAATATATCAATCGTGTACAAATAGGTACTATCAATAACCTTTCTGGCGCAAATGCTGGATACGGCAACTTTACAGCTCAATCTACCAATGTAACACGTGGCGCAAGTGTAAGCATTACGATTACACCCGCATGGACTTCTACAGCTTACAGCGAAGGCTATGGTGTATGGGTAGATTACAACCGAGACGGCGATTTCTTAGATGCAGGCGAGCAAGTTACAACTCAAGCCGCAACTACTGTAACGCCTGTTACTAAATCATTCACTATCCCTGCTACAGCTAATTTGGGAAGTACAAGAATCCGCGTTTCTATGAAATACAATGCGATTCCTACTTCTTGTGAAGCGTTTCCTTACGGAGAAGTAGAAGATTATACATTGAATATCGTTAGCGGAGTTGCTATGAACCCCGTAGATCTAACCTTGCCTACCGAACAGTCAAATGTGTTTGAAATCGTTAGCGTATATCCTAACCCTACAGCAGAACAAACCACTACTAAGTTGGTGTTTAGCGTACCTACCAAAACAGATGTGAGTGTCGTTTTGACCAACATGCACGGACAAGGTGTCAGCACTGAAACTTTGAAAGCGGTGCAAGGAAAGGTAGAACATACCTTGAATACACAAAATGCAAAAGGTGGTATTTATTTTATCAATGTAGTAACAGCAGACGGACAACGCGCCGTGAAGAAATTGATTGTCAAATAGGTGAAAACTTGCCTGCCAACTAAAAAGCTATCCGAAAGGATAGCTTTTTTTGTTGATATTTAGTTATTGTAGCCTGTATTTTTTTGAAAGTTACTTAATTTTAGTACTTTTGCATTATGAACCGCCTACAATTTGCTTCAAGCCCTTATTTGCTCCAACATGCCCACAATCCTGTAGATTGGTACGAGTGGGGAGTGGAGGCTCTTGCCAAAGCCAAACAAGAAGAAAAACCCATAATTTTAAGTATTGGTTATGCGGCTTGCCATTGGTGCCATGTAATGGAGCGCGAATCATTTGAAAATGAGGGCATTGCCGAAATTATGAACCATTTTTTTGTCTGTATCAAAGTGGACAGGGAAGAACGACCTGATATTGATGCCATTTATATGGAGGCAGTGCAGGTAATGGGGCAACAAGGAGGCTGGCCTCTAAACGCCTTTTTGACTCCAGATGCCAAACCTTTTTATGCAGGCACTTACTTTCCTGCACGCTATTGGGAAAATTTACTATTGCGCATAGCCAATTTATTCAAAGATAACAGAGCCGACCTCGAAAAGTCTGCCGAACAATTCCGCGAAACATTGAACAAAAGCGAAATACAAAAATACGGACTCAAAGCCCAAAATACGCCCTTCTTGCCTGCCGACTTAGAACAAACTGTAGCGCAACTGATAACAGAATTTGACACCGATTTTGGCGGCATGCAAAAAGCCCCAAAATTCCCTATGCCTTGTCTGTATGCGTTTCTATTGCATTATAGTACAATTACTAAAAACGTACACCAAAAAGAAGCCATCGCAACACACTTACACAAAACGCTCATCCGAATGGCGCAAGGAGGGATTTATGACCAAATAGGCGGAGGCTTTGCACGCTATTCGGTTGATTCAGAATGGTTTGCGCCTCATTTTGAAAAAATGTTGTACGACAACGCACAACTTTTGAGCCTATATGCACAAGCCTATTCACAAAATCCACACCCGCGTTACAAAGAAGTAGTGTATCAAACTGTAGCTTTTATAGAACGAGAACTTACTTCACCCGAAGGCGGTTTTTATTCCTCGCTTGATGCAGATAGCGAAGGCGTGGAAGGCAAGTTTTATGCATGGACTGAAGCACAGCTAACAGACTTGCTACCCGATGAGGCAGAAAAAGCCACATTCATGGCATATTATCAATGCACGCCAAAAGGAAATTGGGAGCATGGCTACAATATTTTATATCCCCAAACTGATAATGCACTTGCCTACGAATACGAAGACCTCAACACGAAAATAAAAACATGGCAAGCACGCGGTTTAGAACACAGAGAAAATCGCATTCGCCCCGCCCTTGATGATAAAATTTTAACTTCTTGGAACGCGCTCATGCTCAAAGGTTTGATAGATGCCTATCAAGTTTTTGACAAAGTAGAGTTCTTGGATATGGCTATAGAAAACGCCTATTTTATTAAAAACAAACTCTTGAACATCACAAAAGTAGGCGAGCTTCTCCATAATTACAAAAACGAAAAAGCCTCTATCGTAGGTTATCTGGAAGACTACGCGCTTGTCATACAAGCGTTTATCGCACTCTATCAAGCAAGATGTGATGGGCAATGGCTCACATTCGCCAAACAACTTGCAGACAATGCCATCAACAATTTTTATGATGCAGAAGAAGGTTTATTTTTCTTTACAGACAAGAATGCGCCCGCACTGATTGCACGCAAAAAGGAAATTTTTGATAACGTAATTCCCGCCTCCAATTCCATCATGGCAAAGAATTTACATCAGCTAGGCCTGTATTTTCATGAAGAAAATTATGCGCAATTAGCACAGAAAATGGTCGCTCAAATGAAGCGTATAATTTTGCAAAACATAAACTATACCGCGAATTGGGGTGATGCCTATTTGAACCTTGCCTACCCGACCGCCGAAGTAGCCATCATAGGCGAGGATTGCGGGTATGTAGCCCACAAACTAGGACAATATTATTTGCCAAACAAGGTCGTCGCAGGGGGATATGAGCAAAACAGCGACTTAGCCATGTTGTCTGACCGCCCCGCACAAGAAGGCAAAACTTTTTTGTATGTTTGCAAAAATCAAACGTGCAACTTGCCTACCGAAAGCATAACGCAGGCAAAAAGCGAAATATTATAAGGAACGAGTAAAAAACCAGTTGGTGCGGTTTAGATAGAGTGAAACTTAGGATAACTTGGAACATAAAACTACTGTATTTGTGAAATGAAACCTACCCAAGTTAAAATTTACTCGTTTCTAAAGAACAAAATTACACCCAATTTTTCTAAACACAAACATAAGTAAATAAGAAAAACGTAAATTAAAGAAGCAAAACCCAAGTTAAAAAGTGCATTTTTTTTTGCAAAAAAAGCGTTATATGTGTATATTTGCACATCGTTTTACGAAAAAACAAAAAGAACATGAAAAAGACCAATGTTAAATTAGAAACGGTAGTGTTACATTTGTAATGCTACTATTCTATGTAACAATGGGTTTAAGCCTGTTGTAAAACCCAGACACAGCATTACAAATATAGCACTACCCACAAAACAAGGTCTTACCATTATTTCTTAGGAATAAAATTAAATAAGGTGGCGGTTACACTATGTACTACAAGCATCTTGCTCATGCGCCGTAGGCGAAAAACCTACCCAAGTTAAATTTCACCTATTCCTAACCCATTAGCACAACATGCAAAAACTCCTCTTCCCCCTATTTTTATGCCTCTTTGGTTGGCAGGCAAGTTTCGCTCAAACCGCCAAAAGACCTGAAATTGACAAACTCGTCGACCAAGTGGAAGCCAACATCATCGAATGGCGCAGGCATTTCCACCAATACCCCGAACTTTCTAACCGAGAATACAAAACAGGTGCGAAAATAGCCGAGATTTTGAAAGAAATAGGCGGTTTAGAAATCCAAACGGGTGTAGCCAATACAGGCGTAGTAGCTATCTTAAAGGGCGCAAAACCAGGTCCCGTTATCGCGCTTAGGGCAGATATTGACGGCTTGCCTGTTGTAGAGCGTGTGCCACTCGCGTTTGCTTCCAAAGAAAAAACCACCTACAATGGGCAGGAAGTTGGTATCATGCACGCTTGCGGACATGATGCACACACCGCTATTTTGTTGAGTGTCGTCAAAGTTCTGGTACAGCAAAAAGCAAACCTTAAAGGCACAATCAAGTTCATATTTCAACCTGCCGAAGAAGGCGCACCCGAAGGCGAAGAAGCAGGCGCGCAACTAATGATAAAGCAAGGCGTATTGAAAAACCCCGACGTGGAGGCTGTTTTTGGATTGCACATCAATTCACAAACTGAAGTGGGTACGCTCAAATATAAAATGGAAGGCATCATGGCGGCGGTTGATTATTTAGAAATTATTGTAAAAGGTAAACAAACGCATGGCGCATATCCATGGAATGGCATAGACCCTATCGTAGTTGCTTCTCAAATCATCAACGGTTTACAAACCATTGTAAGCCGACAAACCGACCTGTCGCAAGAGCCGGCAGTGGTAACAATAGGCGCGATACATGGCGGCGTACGCAATAATATCATACCTGAAGAAGTGAAAATGATAGGCACAATTCGTTCTCTTGATGAAGAAATGCGCACCCTATTACACGAAAAAATACGCCTCACTGCCACCAAAATAGCCGAAAGCGCAGGCGCGATAGCCGAAGTCCGTATCCGCAAACAATATCCTATCACCTACAACGACCCACAACTTACACAAGAATCCATCGCTTCACTCCAAGCCGCCGCAGGCAAGGACAACGTAAAATTGATGAAAGCCGTTACAGGCGCAGAAGATTTTTCGTTTTATCAAAAAGAAGTAAAAGGCTTGTTCTTCTTCTTGGGCGGCATGAGCAAAGGCACACACTCAATAGATGCGCCACCACATCACACACCCGATTTTGTGATTGATGAAAGTGGGCTAAAATTAGGCACACGCGCTTTTTGCTACCTCGTTTTGGATTATATGGATAAATATGCTAAGAAAAAATAACCCTCCCGATTACAGACTTTCAGTCTGTTTTGGGTACATTGTTTTTTACAAACCTTACCAGTTTTCTATAATTTGCTTATGTTCATTGACTTTTTCCTGCTATTAAAAAAAAACGGTTTGCCAGTTTCTTTGCGCGAACTGCTTACACTCCTCGAAGCCTTGCAAAAGCGCGTTATCGAGTTTAACATAGATGATTTTTATGCCCTCAGCCGCGCTATTTTTGTAAAACATGAGGAGCATTTAGATAGATTTGATGTGCTTTTTGGGCAATATTTTCAAAACATGTACCTCACTCCGCTTGAGGAATTGTTTAATATTCCTGCCAAATGGTTGGATAAAGGGCAAACAGAACGCAACTTTTCAGAAGAGGAAAAAGCACTCATAGAGGCTATGGGCGGTTTAGACAAATTACTGGAACGCCTCCGCGAATTATTGGAAAAGCAAGAAGAACGGCACGAAGGCGGCAATCAATGGATAGGGACAACGGGAACTTCGCCTTTTGGCGCACACGGCTACAATCCCGAAGGCGTGCGCATAGGCACGGAAGGCAAGCAAGGAAAAGCAGTCAAAGTATGGGACAAGCGATTTTACAAAAACCTTGACGATACAGTCGAACTCGACACGCGCACTATGAAAATGGCACTCAAAAGATTGCGTATGCTTACGAGGCAGGGCAGGCAAGATGAACTCGACCTCGACAAAACTATCAAACGCACAGGCGAAAATGCAGGCGTTTTAGACATCACGATGCGCGCAAGCAAACGCAATCGAGTAAAAGTACTCATGCTTCTTGATGCAGGCGGTTCGATGGACGTGTATATTCGCCAATGTGAGCAGCTTTTTTCGGCAGCAAGGCACGAATTTAAACAGCTGGAGTTTTATTACTTCCATAATTGCCCTTACGAATCACTTTGGAAAGACAACCAGCGCAGGCAAGAAGAAAAAACACCAACACTCGAAATTTTACACAAATACAACCAAGACTATAAATTGATTTTCGTGGGCGATGCATCTATGGCTTCGTATGAAATAACCCACAAAAACGGAAGTGTTGAGAACTACAATCCTGAAGCAGGCATTGTTTGGTTAGAGCGGCTGAAAGCACACTTTCCTTATATGGTTTGGCTCAATCCTACTTTGCCCCAATATTGGAACTATACACAATCGATAGGCATTGTCCGAAATTTTACAGAAGACCGCATGTTTCCCCTCACTTTGCAAGGACTCACGCAAGCCATGAAAGCACTCAAAGACAAAAGAGCAAAATACGAAGGAGCATAGAACCCACTAAAAAATACATAGCCACTAATTGGCTTGTAACAAGAAAATAGTAGGCTTTTTGTGTATGTTTGGTATTGTCATAGTGCGCCATGCACGTATTTTTTGGCTACAAATCCACTCATCAGGGGCAGTAAGTTGTGTAGCAACACACAGCGAAGTATCGGGCAGGCAAGTTTGCAAAAATGTATCCAACAAAGCATGGTTTCTGTACGGCGTTTCAATCCAAATTTGCGTCTGTCGTTTCTTAGCAGCTGTTTTTTCAGCTTCGCGGATAGCCTGTTCGCGCTCCTGTGTCGCTATAGGCAAGTACCCTTGAAAAGCAAAACATTGCCCACCAAAACCCGAAGCCATCAATGCCAATAAAATAGACGACGGACCCACCAAAGGCACAATTTGAATCCCCAATCTATGCGCCTCAGCTACAGCGAGTGCGCCAGGGTCTGCCACAGCAGGGCAGCCTGCTTCTGAGAGAATACCGACATCTTTACCTGCCAAAACAGGTTGTAATAAGTCATGTATGGTAGTTATATCGGTATCCTTATCCAAAATTTCAAAATGTAAAGCACTGATAGTCAAGCCTATTTTTAAACTACTAATGAACCGCCGTGCCGTTTTTATATTTTCCGCAAGAAAATAAGTGGTCTGTGCTATTACTTCTGCTATTTCAGGAGAAAGTACTTGCCTGCTTGCCTCTGTAGCAAGCGGCGTGGGAATAAGATATACCTTGCCTATCATGCCACAAAGATAGCAAAAAAACAGTGTAACTTGAAAGTTATTGCGGATTTCTTGCTAAATAAAAGCCTCGCCCGCACACGTAGAACTATTAAGTTTTAATTTTGGGCAGGCAAGTTGCCAAATATTTAACCCATTGCCTTGCCAAAACTCTATGTGTAGTACCCAAAACTCCAATAGCTGTTTATTTTTCAACTTCAACGGGAAGTTATCTGAACGAAAGCGTTAAAAACTTGCCTACCCGAATGAAAATGTAACCAAAACAGTGGGGTAGGGGCTAAACAGTATTGGTTAAAGATAAAATATTTGCATTTCCCTCAAAAATATTGTATTTTTGCATGAGGCTGTGTTGGATACAAGTTAGCCTTGTTTTTATAAAAATTATATTTATTTTTTTATGGCTTTAAAAATTCGCAAAGAAGATGCCTTACAATATCACGAGCAAGGCAAACCGGGTAAAATAGAAGTTGTCCCGACAAAATCGGTAAGTACACAACACGACCTCGCCCTTGCCTACTCGCCCGGTGTGGCAGAGCCATGCTTGGCTATAGCCGAGAATATAGAAAACGTATATCGATACACAGCGAAAGGCAACCTCGTAGCAGTTATTTCAAATGGCACGGCTGTATTGGGCCTAGGCGATATCGGACCTGAAGCCTCCAAACCTGTTATGGAAGGCAAGGGCGTATTGTTCAAAAAGTTTGCGGGGATTGATGTTTTTGATATAGAAATTGATTGCAAAGACCCGAAAGAGTTTATCCGCATTGTGAAATCGCTTGAGCCTACTTTTGGTGGTATCAATCTCGAGGACATCAAAGCACCTGAATGTTTTGAAATAGAGCAGACTTTGCGCAAAGAGATGAATATTCCTATCATGCACGACGACCAGCATGGTACGGCTATCATCACTGCGGCAGCATTGCTCAATGCGCTCGAAATCGTGCAAAAGAACATTGGACAAGTGAATATAGTAGTGAATGGTGCAGGCGCGGCGGCTATTTCATGTACCAGTTTATTCATCGCCTTGGGTGCGAACCCCGAAAACATTGTCATGTTGGATAGCAAGGGCGTTATTCGTAAAGATAACCCTGATTTGGATAAAACAAAAATCATCTTTGCTACCAACAAAGAGTTGCATACTTTAGAGCAAGCAATGGAGGGCGTTGATGTGTTTTTGGGCTTATCAAAAGGCAACGTAGTAACACCTGCGATGCTCCTCTCAATGGCAGAGAACCCAATAGTATTCGCATGTGCAAATCCTGACCCTGAAATTGCGTATGATTTCGCGATGGCTACGCGCCCCGACTTATTGATGGCAACAGGTCGCTCTGACCATCCCAACCAAGTAAACAATGTGTTGGGCTTTCCCTATATATTTCGTGGCGCGCTTGACGTGCGGGCTACTTGTATCAATGAAGAAATGAAACTTGCGGCAGTACGTGCCATAGCGCAATTAGCCAAAGAGCTTGTGCCTGACATGGTGAACAAAGCCTATGATGACAAAGTGCTGGCTTTTGGACGCGAGTACTTCATTCCCAAACCACTCGACCCGCGCCTCATCACTCTCGTCTCGCCTGCCGTAGCAAAAGCAGCAATGGAAACAGGCGTTGCAAAATACCCTATCACAGATTGGGACGAGTATCACCATCAATTATTGAAACGCATAGGGCTTGACAACCGCCTCATGTCGCGCATGGTAGAAAGGGCAAAGAAAAATCCTAAACGTGTAATATTCGCAGAGGCTGACAATCTAAAAACGCTCAAAGCAGTACAAGCAGTGCAAGATGATCACATCGCATTTCCTATTTTGTTGGGCGACAAGGCGAAAATCCAACAACTTATTGCTGAAAATAATCTTGACCTTCATAATTGCCAAATCATAGATCCCGCCGAAGAACACGAGAAGAGGGAACACTTTGCGCAATTGCTTTATCAAAAAAGGCAACGCAAAGGATTAAACTTGCATGATGCACGCAAACTCGTGTTTGATAGAACCTATTTTGGTACGTTGATGCTGGACGAAGGCGAAGCCGATGCTTTTATTTCGGGTTTGATGAAAGACTATGCACGCATTATTCGCCCCGCATTGGAAGTGATAGGCGTACGCCCAGAAGTGAATGTGGTCGCAGGTATGTATGTGATAGTAAGCAATGGAAAAACACTTTTTCTTGCTGATACTACCGTGAATATCGACCCTACTACTGAAGAATTAGTGTCTATTATTGGGCTTACGAAAGGCGTCGTTCAGGCTTTTGGTTACGCGCCTCGTGTTGCAGTATTGTCGTATTCCAACTTCGGCTCAAATAAAGGGGATATACCTGTCAAAACTGCCCAAGCCGCTCGCCAAGCCAAATTGAAATACCCCGAAATGTTGATAGATGGCGACATACAGGCAAATGTCGCCCTCAATACACAACTTTTGCGCGACAATTATCCATTCAGCGACCTCGCGCAAGAAGGTGCCAATACGCTTATATTTCCCAATCTGGCCTCAGGCAATATCGCTTACAAGCTATTGCAAGAAGTAGGTGCAGCAGAAACCGTGGGTCCCATTTTATTAGGCATGAAAAAGCCTGTGCATATCCTTCAGCTGGGTAGCTCTGTCCGCGAGATTGTGGATATTGTTACGCTGGCAGTGGTAGATGCTCAAGGCGCATTGAAAGGATAAACGTGATTTTGACTATCAAAAGCCCTTGCCTACCAATGGACTTTTGCAAATTTTTTGGTGCGCTGACAAATTTTGCGTTGAACCACATAGAAACATAGAGAACATAGCCCGAAACACTGTGTGCCGTATCTTTCTAGGTGGTTTATACCTTGCCCCACTAAAATTGTCGGAGCATCACAAATTTTGTGGAGGCGTGTATTAGCAAGATATCAAACACATATAAACGGCTTCTTTGCTCAATAGGATAGGGGTTTTAAACCCCATCCTATTGAGCAAAGAAAAAACGCCACAAAATTTGTCAGAGTACCGGTTTTTTTTGCTTCAGCAAAGCTTCGAACTTCGTAGAAGCTAATATAACACTGCCGATTTTTTTTATTAAGTCATACACATTTTTTGTAATACTGCGTATAAAAGGGTATTCTTCATCAGTATAATCCATTTTGTAGTTTTATGAAACAATTTATGAGCAAGTCCTATTGTCTTGCGCTTTTCCTCGCTATTTTATATTTGCCCGCGCTGACTTTTGCACAAACAAGCGTACAAACAACTATACCGCAACCTAACTTTTTGTATCAATGTGGCGATAGCAGTTCGTTTACTGTGAAAATAAAAAACACGACCGCGCTCCCTATTACCAACATCGTGGTGGATATTACGCAGCCTACAGGCATTGTCAAGGTAGGAAGTGCGACAGCTAAAAAGAACAACCTAAACACTGCCGTAACTGATATCGCAGCCAATACCAACAGCACTACGCCCACATTCAGCTTTACGACTACAGTCATCATGGGCGATAGCATCGTGTTGAGCTATTGGGCAAAGGCTCTTTGCAATACGGCAAACCTCAGCTACACGAATACAGTGAAGGTAACTTATACTACAGGAGTGACGCAGGTAAGTACACCCGCATATACTGTGCAGTTGCCATTCTTGGAGCTGGATAATGCAGGCAGTACGAGTACCAATATCTCGTGTGCCAATGACCAATTCACGCAACTTGTGCGCGTAAGTAACAATGGCAACTTCAATAGCTTCATGAAGTTTGTGGATATTGAGATAATACACCCTGCTTCTGTAGGCATCATCAGTACAACTATCGGCACTATCATGGTAGTGGACGGCAAGACAATAGTAAGGCTTTCGGGTGCTCACTTTAGTACAATAGGCAATACAGATACAGGCTTGGACTTTGATGAACAAATCAGCCTCACGATTACAGGTAGGCTCTTGGATTGTATCACGACCAATCAGCAAGTCCGCTTTCAGCCACTCTATAGATGTGACGCAAGTCAAGTGGCAGTATGTAGGCGAGTCCCTGAAACTATCACGCACACTTTGAATGTAACGACTGCCGACACGCCTCCCACGCTGGGCGTTACGACAAGTTGTGCCTTAAACTCGCCTACAAGTAGCCTCCAGATTACGAATAATGGGGCTTCGACAAGCCAATTTGTGCGCCTCAATTTAACCATTCCTGCAGGTTGTGATTGCCAAGCAATAGATTTTAGTACTTTGACGGGTAGTATCAATGGAGGTGCGAACTTTCCTATCGTACCTACCGCAACTACCGCTACAGGCTCGGCATGTTTGGCTGGAAATCCTAACAACGTGAGGGCTTTAACGGTTAATTTGCCCAATTTGAATGTTACGCAGGTGCTTACGCTGAATTGGAATGCGCCACTGTGTGCAAGCGCGGCTTGCAATGACGCAAGCCTTTATTGGCAATACGAACTGTTGTATCAATCGGCTTGTTGTCCGAATACTATAGCAAACATAGGGACAGGAACTTGCACTATACAGCCACAATTAACGGCAAACTTTAATGCTTCTTGTACCAACGGTACGAAAAGTATAACCATAACGAATACAGGTAACAAAGTAGCGACAGATATAGCCATCAAAGTCTTAACAAATGCAGGACATTTGTCGGGCATTACGGCAGGCAGTGTGAGCGCGTCTTCAGCTACGCTTACTTTTGTGGGTAGCTTGCCTGCCAATGTGTGCAGCAATCCTGCTTTATTGCGCGAAGCGAATTATACCCTCAATACTTTGGCGGCAGGAAGCAGTGTTACGATAACATGGAGCATAGCAAGTTGCCAAAACTTCCAAGCCTGCACAACTTATAACTCAGAAGATTATGGTTATCAAATAAGTTATGCACAATCTTGCGCCACCGGTACGCTTGCGCTCAATGGCAATAGAGCAACGCAGGAAAGTAGCCTCATCATAGACTTAGACACGGACCTCGTGAGAACACGCACTTGCCCAACAGAGAACACTTATACATTGCCATTGCGCATATCGGGCAGTTCATTGACTTATTCGCAACGGTATGCCGAAGTAGTGATTAACTTGCCTGCCAATGTAACATGGAACGGCACTGTTGCGGATTTATTGCTCAATGGTGTTACACCGCCTGTGAGTACTATGGTTTTAGGAAACACCATGACTATCCGATATGCCTTGCCGATAGCCATCTTGCCTGCCAACATCACGCCCACGTTTAACATTGCGTGCGCTTTAGCCTGTAATGGTGTTCAAAATATTGAATACGCGCTCAACACTTACAACGACTGTAATGGCAATAACGCGCTGTTGCATAGTTGTAATGACACGCAGTTTTTAAATATCATTACCCCGAATCCCGCCTGCCTTTTCCCGCCTGGCTTTGGCTGTGTATCGCCTACAGTACCTACAAGAACGGTTAGAACAAGCTTTGGACAAGATGACGGAAACGACAACAGGCACGAAGATGCCGACATGTCGCAGCAGGCAAGTCGTTTGAATAAACTTTTGATGTTTACAGATACGTTGCAAACCTCTTATACGGGTGTGGTAGCAAGTGCGCCTAATTCCGATACCTTGATAGTGAATATTGTACTGTATCAACGTGCAGGAGGAAGCTATAACTATTTAAGTTTGTTGGATTTAGATTTAAATATTACGGACTTAAGCACAGGCAATGTGTATGCATTGAGTAATGTTTACGCTTGTGCAGGTATAGCGAGCATACGCGATACATTGAGTTCACGTATTTATACTTTAGCTCTTACTGAAGTGGCAATTAACAACTGTTATCCGGGCCTTTTGCCCGCAGGCTTTCAATTCGATGCAGGTGATGTGGTAAATTATGTAATGAAGCATCGTGTAAATAGCAACTTAGGGCTGAATGTAACACGCACTTTGCAAGTTATTACAGACATGTATCTCATTAACTCGCCTTCGCTTTGGGAAATACCCTTGCCTATCTTCCCCGGTTGCCCGAACTTGCCTGCCGATAGCGTGCAAGTGGTAGGTTATCGCTATGACGTTACGGCACAACAGACTTCAGCGGACATTTGTCGCGGGGCTATAGACATTACGATAACCCACGACTTTAATATAAGGGCGACAGGCAATCTAAACGTCTTTCCGTATGAAGATAGAAAGTGGATTAAGTTCAAAAGTATCAAAATAACGATTCCAACAGGCTTTATTTGTAATCCTGCTACTTCGGTTTGGACTTATACTACGCCTCCCGATGTACTGACCTTGCCTGTACCGACTACTACGCAGGTAGGCAATGTAATTACGTTTGACCTTGCGAATTATTATACGGCAAACAATATATCGGTGGACGACGGCAATAAATTAAGTATCAAACTTACGTTGCAAACGCTCTGCAACGCGCAGGCAAGTAACACGTTGGTGGCAGATTATATATATGACACGACTTTGCCACTCAACAGTACGACCTTGCCTGCCCAAGCCACGTTTAATATTTCAACCAATGTGCCTATCATTACTTACAACGTGAATGCCTCGCCTGTTTTGTGTACAGGTACAAAGGCTACATGGAGTTTTAGCGTGGCAAGCAGTGCCGCATCAGGCATCAATCCGTTATCTGATTATTACAACTGGTTGCACATTGCCGTTCCGCCTACTTCAGGCTTCTCTAATTTGGTATTAAAAGAAGGCATTGCTACCATTATGCCTGATATGGTGTCGGGCTTTTACTTATTGGGCAATATTCCAAAAGGCACTACGAAAACATACAGTATAACAGTGGATTATGCTAACTCAAACGGTGCGGCTTGTTACAACAACGTGATGAAGTTATTCTATGATTGGAGTTGCGATGCTATCAATACGAACTTCACTACTGCAAATTTTAAAACAGGTTACGCTTGTGGATATGATTCTACACAACTATCGTTCTCATCGAGTGCCAATACGGTTTTAATAGACGTGTTGAATACAAGTTATAGCAAAGTAAATGTTTGTGAAAACAACACTTACAAAGCACGTGTGCGCAACATAGGGCAAAATGACTTACGCAACGTAGTCATTACTGTAACACCGCCTACAGGTTTTAGTTTTATAGCCAATTCGTTTATTTATACGTACTTGCCTACCGTCAATCAGCCTTTCACAAACGGCACATTGGTATTGCCGCTCTTTGCTATAGATAGTACGTTAGATGTATCGTTCCAATATACCACGACTTGCTTAGACAATCTATTGGGCAATGCGCAATTTATCATCAAGATTAACGTCGAAACCTGTTGTGCAGGCGATACGCTGGCTTCTTATCCATTACCTGCCTTAGATGTTTCGCAAATAGGGAAGGGCGAACATAAGTTTAACGTAGTATTGAACAATACGCCCGACCTTACATGTGTCATCAAGGAAACTGTGTTTACCATTAACCTCACCAATACAGGCATTGAGGCATCAGGTAGTACAGACTTTGTTTCTGTTACCATTCCAAGTGGTTTACGGTATAAACTTAACACTATATCGACTAATTTGGGTGCAATAGGAGATACTTCGCTCAATGTTATGGGTAATAAACTCTATTGGAAGATGGATCCAACCAACCTCAATCCTATTCCTATCGGAGGCACACGACAATTTACCTTGACATTGATGGACACTACCGCAATAGTGTCTTGTAGTAACTTCAATGTGATAGTAGAAACCTTCCAACAGGGCATCGTAGCTTGTAACATGCTTACACCGTCTTTAAGTTGCACAACTTGGCGCAATACAGGGAGAAAAAATAAGCGTATCAGGGTGCAAAACACTAACTTCTCTATCATTAACTTTCAACAAACGAGCTACGCCTCCAACTCGCCTACAGTACTTGGCAATGCCAATATTACTTTTAGAAACAATGGTCCTAATGTAGTACTTGCAGGGACTATATATAACGTAAAAGTGTATTTTGATAATGTCTATAATAGTACATTGAGCATTACAATACCTTTACAAATCTCTATAGGGGGAACATTTGTGTATGCTTATAATAACATTAGCTGTGGTGTTTGTGATGTGCGTATAGAATTGGAAAAAGCAACGCCAAACTGTGTTTGTTTGCCCAGCCAAGATAAACTTTGGACAGGAGTACCGCTAAATGTTATCACAAACATTACAGCATACTTAAATTTAAAGGAACAGGGTATCATTTATTGGACAACCGAATCCAACAACGTGTTATCTTTTAGCCTTGAACGGAGTGAAGGAGTAAGTAGTTTTGTAACCATCGCTACTATATTGCCTGAAAGTAATAAAACTGCTTACAATTATATAGACAATACGTTGCAAGAAGGCTCTTATTATTATCGTTTGCGTACCAATTGGAAACAAGGAAGCAATACACGTTCCAACGTAGTGCAGTTGAAGGTATCTGAAAAGGAAGAAACGACTTTAACACTTTACCCCAATCCTTTCGAAAAGGACGTACATATAAAGTTTAGCAAAACATTGGTAGGAGAGTTGTATATAGTTATTTATGACCACGCAGGCAGGCAAGTTTTTATTGACGATGTGGAAATGAATAGCAACAAACACACTATATCAAGCCTTGTATTGTCAAAAGGAAGCTACACTTTGCACGCACAATATAAAAACAAGGTTTGGACAAAGACTATAGTAAAATAAAATATTAAAACACGTTTAAAAACGCTATAACTATTGACTGTACGTCATAAGTTATAGCGTTTTTTCATATACATAGTAAAAAAATGTTGCTTACCTTAGATAAAATGTTGCTTACCTTAGATAAAATGTTGCTCACCTTAGATAAAATGTTGCACACCTTAGATAAAATGTTGCTCACCTTAGATAAAATGTTGCACACCTTAGATAAAATGTTGCTTACCTTAGATAAAATGTTGCTCACCTTAGATAAAATGTTGCTCACCTTAGATAAAATGTTGCTCACCTTAGATAAAATGTTGCTCACCTTAGATAAAATGTTGCTCACCTTAGACATTGGCAGGCAAGTAACCGCTTATTTATTACAACCCGTTCAATAAATTAAAAGTATGTACGCCTATAAGTGCGGCAGTTTCGGTACGCAAACGGCTTTGCCCAAGACTAACAGGCTGAAACTCGTTTGCTATTGCCCAATTAACTTCTTTATAAGAGAAATCTCCTTCGGGTCCTATCAAAAGGCAGTAAGATTGTTGTGGTTTTACACGGCTTGCCAACAGGGGTGGCATCTTATCGGGTAGGTAAGCTATAAACTTCTGGTTTTGTGCAAAAGGTTTGTGCATAAAGTCGGCAAAAGTCATAAGTGGGTTGAGCAAAGGCATGTACATTTTGAGCGATTGCTTCATGGCACTTATCGCCACACGTTGTGTGCGTTCCATGTTAAGTTGCTTCTTTTCTGAATGTTCGCAAGCTATGAAGCTAATTTCCTCCACGCCTATCTCTATAGCTTTTTCGACGAACCATTCCAAGCGGTCGGGGTTTTTTGGAGGGGCTACCACCAAATGCACATAGACATTACGGGGAGGCTGTGGCGTGGTAACTTGATTTACAAAGAGGCGTGTTTTTTTGCTATGTATTTCTGCTATTTCAGTTGTGTATAGCTTGCCTGCCCCATCGGTCAAATGAAGTTCCGCGCCTACTTTGAGGCGTAAGACTTTCACAGCATGGTGTGATTCTTCGGCAGTGAGGTAAGGTTCTTCTATATTGAAGTTCGGAACGTAGAAAAGTTGCATGTTTTTTTAACAAAAATAGGGTTTATTTTGCAATAATAAAAAAAGGTTCTTAAAAAATTGTTGCAGACTTTGCCAAATCCATAGCGTAGCCGCTCTGCAAGAATCCCTCGTTATGCTTTTGTGTGGTGCTAAGGCGACAGGAGATGCTTGCAGCAGGGCTAATTTAGGTGTGGCTTCTGCAATAACTTATTACACGCCACGGTGCTTGTTTTGATTTATGAAGGCGATTGTTTCCACTTTGAATAAGTTTGGTAGTATATAGTATAAAGGTTACTTTTGCACTTTACTTCAAACTTGTACATGAAATCACTTCTTTTTTGGCAAACTTGGACACGCGATTTGCGCGTTTCGTATTGGATATTATGGGCATTCTTGTGTGTGGCTATCGGTTTGTATGTTACGGCATATTGGGTAGGGAGTTCGTGGGCTGTTCCTACAGAAGTACAAACGGTAGTCCAGCCAAGCAAACACACCCTTGCTGAAGTAAACTTAGGCATGTTCAATATTCCTGTTGAGGGAGAAATGTTTTTGCCCGAACAACACTACACAACAAGCCCTTTTACATTCTCAATATGGATTTACAACTTGTATGGTGGCATTTTGGCATTTTGCACAGTGTTATTATTGAGTGTGTTCACCCGTTTGAAGTCGCTTTGGTATGCGGTAGGCATGACGTGTTTCATCTTGTTTCTTTCGGCTTTGCAGTTAGACAACCTGCTGCTATTCAAAGCAGGGAGTAATTTTTTATTGTTGTGTACGCTTTTCGCGTATATCGTTCTTACTTTTTGCTTGCAGGCATTTGCAAAAGACTGGGCGTGGCATTGGCACTTTCTGATTATTGGCGCGTTTACAAGTCTATTGATTTGGTATTGTATGGTGGCAAGTCCGTTGCTCAATCCTGCTGTATTTTTAACGAATTACAGCCTTGTGATACCTGTTTTGGTTACGTTGGTTTTTATTACTATGACGGCGCACGACATTCCGCAGGCTTTTTTCTACCTTATCGTAAAATATAACAGAGAAGGTGGCACCTCGAATATCGTGCATATTTTCCTTATTACAGGTTTATATTTGTTGCATTTATTGTTGTACTATTTTGATACAACCAACTTCTTGCGTATTGGGCTTACTTTTATTGATACACATTGGTTGTTGTTGATAGCGACAGTCTTGGGCATTTGGGGGTATAAAAAGCGCGAGCCATTGTGGGGCAATATACTGCCTTTCGCGCCTGCAGGGGCGTTTTTGTATATGGCGATGGCTATTTTGAGCTTTAGCACCATTGGTTTTGCGCACCTTACCAGCAACGACACGCTTTTGTGGGTGTTTCGTGATTTTACCTTATATGCCTATATTGGTTTTGGGATAGTGTTTGTCTTGTATGTAGTTTTAAATTTTAATGAGCTGATACGCGATGGCTTAGAAGTTGAAAAAGTAACCTACGAAGGCAAGTTAGTGCCGTATTATATCTCTCGTTATTTTGCCTTGTTGATAGTGCTTATGTTCTATGTGGCAGGCAAGCAATACATGTACTATCAAATCGTGGCGGCATATTACAATGGCGTTGGCGATGTTTATTATATACACAAAGACCGCCTCACCGCAAAATTGAACTATGAAAAAGCCCTTTCCAATGATTATTTGAACCATCACACCAACTACGCGCTGTCTGACCTTGCGGCACAAGAGGAAAACTTGCCTGAAAGAATGGCTTATCTGCGCATAGCCACTAAACGCGCGCCATTGCCCCAAACTTTTTTGCTCATTAGCCAAACGCTTTTGGATAAGGAACAGCCTTTTCCCGCCTTGTTTGCTTTACAAGAAGGCGTGGCGCGGTTTCCTAAAAGCGCGTTATTGCACAATAATCTTGCATTGCGTTACAAAGACAAGCAGGCACTGGACTCTGCTTTTTATCATTTGGAGAAAGCAAAACTATATGCTCAAGACCAAGTAGCCGAAAATAATTTTTGGGCTATATTGGCAGAAAGGAAAATAGATAAACCTAACCTCGACAAACTTCCAGCCATAACCAATGAACCCAATAATATGATAGGAAGAGCAAATAAACTTGCTTTATTTACACGTTATGGCGAATTATTGACGCTACAGCCTATAGGCAAGGCAGGCAAGGCAACCCTTGAAAACGACTTAAACCAACGCTTAAGCTATACTTACAATTATGGCTTGAATCGCTTGGGACAAACAGACGCGGAGGTTTTAAACCTGTTCAAAGCACTTGAAAAAGCTGATACTAAAGGAACTAAAACTGTAAAAATACGCTTTCTAACAGCTTGTTACGAATACTACAGAGGCAATACTGATGCCGCTATTCAAATACTTGCGAGCTTGCCGGCCTTAGAAAAAGACCCCTACTACAATACTATTCTTGGGCTATGGCTCATGGAGCAACGCGCCTTCGTTATTGCCGATTTTTACTTCGAACGTGCTGTCCGTTTGGGCAATGACCGCGAAGGTATATTTTATAGAGCCATCGCGTTGAGCGAAGCAGGCGATTTTAAAGCTGCGGCTGAGTTCTGGAAAGTTTTAGCAAAACCGACACCAAGAGAAGGCCAAAAAGAAGTAAACGCTCAAGACAAAGAATTGGCAATGTGGGCTACGAAAACCCTGCGGGTAATTGCCGATAATGCTACAATAGAAGACGACAATGACCGATACAATTTTATTCACTATAAGCGTAATATTGCGCCGAGTGCTACACTGCAAGACTTGTATGCACAACTGAAAGAGGAAAAATTGAAAGCAAAAGCAGGCTGCGAATTGATAGACTTGCTACTCTCTAAACGCGAATTAGCAAAAGCTATGGACATAGCTATGACCTTGCCTGCCTCGAAGAATGTAACGGAAGCCATCGCTTCGGAAATGAATCATGCCAAATTGAGGCTATTGGCGGCACAGCAAAAATTTGGCGAACTCGAAACCCAACTGAACAAAGCCAAACTTAACTTGTTTCACCGAAAGTCGATAGCTTATTTCCGCGCACAAATAGCAGAAGATAAACAAGACATCAAAGGGGCAGAAAAATATTATTTGCAAGCCACACTCGCCCAACCGTACAACGAAGAAGCGATAATAGGCGTGGCGCGTTTTTTTCAAAATAAAGTCAATGACCCTGATAAAGCTTATCAAGTATTGGTAGAGGCGGTACGTTCCAATCCAAATTCGCCGCTACTTTTGCAGGCGTATTGCGAACAAGCCTTGATAGTTGGGTTAGAAGATTATGCGGACAAAGCAGTCAAAGATTTGGAAAAACTAAGTGAACCTGACGCATTCAAAGCATTTAAAGCGTTGTTTGAAAAACAAAAAGAAGCGATTGCTAAAGCACGCGGTTTGAGATAGTGATAGCTTCGCCGAAGTTTTTCTTTTCCGTGAAAAAACTTCGGCGAAGCTTTTTTTTCTTTTCCGAAGTTTAGCTACCTACCTTAACTAAAATCAATGCCGCGCAAAATAATTCGAAAAGTAGTCCCTTTGTCTATCTCGGAGCTTTTCACAAAAATTTTACCTTTGTGGTATTCTTGCACGATTCGTTTTGCGAGGGTAAGCCCCAAACCCCAACCCCGTTTTTTGGTTGTAAAGCCCGGATTGAAGACTTTTGTAAGCTGGTTTTTTGCAATGCCCTTGCCTGTGTCTGTGATATCAATGATAACATCACCTTCGGGTGCTTCTTGCAAATGAATAGTGAGCGCGCCTACAGAAACCATAGCGTCAACTGCGTTTTTGCAAAGATTTTCTATCACCCATTCAAACAAATGCCTGTTTAGCTTGATTTGTGTACCGCGTGGAAGGTCATTGATGACGGTCATTTTTACTTTAGACGAGATGCGTCTTTGTAAATAATTCGTGATACCCAATATGATAAAATAGATGTCTTCTTCGCGCAATGTTGGCTCTGAGCCTATGCTTGAGAAGCGGGCAGTTATCATTTCCAGTCGCTTGATGTCTTTTTGTAACTCGACTGTAACCTCGTCAAGGTTTGGGTCCATTTTAAGGTATTCTACCCATGCCATGAGCGAGGAAATAGGCGTTCCGAGTTGGTGTGCAGTTTCTTTAGCCAGCCCTACCCACACTCGATTTTGTTCGGCACGCCTTGAGGAGCTGAATGCCAAATAAGCAATGTAACCAAAAATAGCCACCACCAAGAGCAGAATAGACGGATAATAGCGTAATTGTACCAATAAGTCCGAATCGTGGTAATAGACATAACTTGTGGTTGCGTTTTTGATTTTGATAACAATCGGCGCGTGGTGCTGTTTCATCAATGCCAACTCTTTTTGGAGTATGTCGTCTTTCTGTTTTGGTGAAGCCTTTTTGGGTATATTGATGTTTTTAGAATCTATGATTTTCTCTTTCTGTACTAAAATAACAGGGATAGCATCGTTGCTGGATATGATTTTTTCAAGAAAGAAGGTTTGCTCTTCTTCCAATTCTGATTCGGCTACATATTGGATAGCTTTTGCATACAGGTCTATCATTTTCTCTTCTTCTTTGGCGAGTTTTCGAACAAGCCATTGGGTATAAAAAAGAGATAGCCCTGCTAATAAGAGGGCAATCAAGACAACACTGATTTTTACACGCGATTTGTTATGGTAAAGGTCTAACATGTATTTTATTCATCTACGCGTTCTGCGCTTTCCATCATGTACATCATGTGGTCCAAGTTGTCTGCATTTAATTTGATGCGTCCTTTGATAAGTACAGGCTTTGCACTATAGAAAATCTTTTTGATGGAAGCGACTTCTATGACTGTTTCGGGTCCTGCGCCTCCACAAAAGTAGCAGCTGCTGTTGGGATAGGCAGAAAATATAAATTTGTTTGTGCCGCTTATTTCGTAGGGCAAAATGTAGCCTCTGACGGTTACTTCCACGCCATCTATTTTTTTTGCTTCGCGTCCAAAAACAGGGTGTTCCATTTTTTGTCCATCGACATTTTTCTCCACATAGCTTACATCAGCGAGGTTGCGCCAAACTGTGCGGTCGTCCTGTGCAAAAGCAAACAAAGGCAGGAATAATAGCGTTAAAAATAGAGTGTGGGTACGCATAAAAAAATAAATTTGAGTGTGCAAAACTATGCAAAAAAAATCATAAAACAAAGGAGTTGCCTATAACAAAGGGCAATCGAAAAAGATTACCCTTTGGTTTTCGTTACCTCAAATCTACTTCTTTGGGTTTAGTAGGATAATTTGCCTTGTCATATTTGAAATAACTATCATTTACGCTTACAGTAGCAAATTTTTGAATAGTATAAAGGTAGCTGTTAGAGTTTCTTTCGAATAATTCCCAGCTTTTTATGCCATTATTTTTGGTGATTTTCAAACGGATTTTGAAGAATTGGGCATCGCGGTTCTTTGGTTTCAAATCAATGAGATGAAACGCTTTGCCATTTTCTACTTTTTCTTCTACATACACATACGCATAATTTGACTCATATAAAGTATAAATTTTGTCAGGCGTAACTTCGTTTGGGTCGGGTTCATAATTGGTGATATTCACTTCATTCGCATCGCGCATAAAAGTCCATTGTGTTTTACCATCTGTAATAACATCTTGTTTAGGAAGTTTTAAGTAAAACTTGGATCCTTTTACGGTTATTTCGCCTTTGTAGGTTTCGTTTACGCCTGTGCTTGGGCTGGACATAACGCACAAGAAGTTGGCTTGGAAAGATGCCATAGCTTCGTATTTGACTTTTACAGCATCAAGCACCGTTTTGGCTTTTGCGTCTTGTGCGTGTAGGGTGGCAAGGGTGCTTGCTACGAAGGTAAGGATTAAGGAAAGGAAAAAGCTGTTTTTGGTCATTGGTTAAGAAAAGGTATGTGAAACAACCATTGAACGCTTTAAGAGGTGAAAAAGTATGCTTTAAGCCATATTATCAATAAATTCTATCAGGTCGTTCATTTTATAAAGCAGTGTGCAGTTATCGGGAATTTCTAAATCTTGCCCTATGATTTGGTATCCGCTTAAACAGATTTTTGTTTGGGGAAATTTTTGCGACAATTGGTTTATGTATGCTTGTATAGTGCTTTGGCTGGGGTGTGTGGTCGCAATAGTGATGATGCACTCAGGCTGATACACACTAAAAACCTCATGCAAATCTTGCAAGGGCAGGCTTTGTCCTAAATAAATAGTTTTGTGATTGCGTGATTTTATAAGGTATTGTGCAAAAAGCAAAGAGAGTTCGTGTAACTCGCCTTCGGGCAAGAACAGCAGGAATTTGCTGGCTTTTGGGTTGGGTTTTAGCACTTGTCCGTCTATAGCAACGATAAGTTTTTGCCTGATGAGGTTGCTCATGAAGTGTTCTTGAGCAGGGTGGATAGCACTGGTTTGCCACATGACACCTATTTTTATCAAAAAAGGATAAATAATGTCCATCATGGTGCGTTCAAATCCTTGTTGAATAACGTGAGTAGCTATGATTTTTTCAAATTGTTGCTCATCGAGTTCTATCATGGCAAGTGTGAGGGCTTGCACTTGTTCATTTGTGTTGTTGCTTTTTTCTGTAATTTTGATTATCTCTTTGTGTATTTCAGCGTCTGTCATTTCAGCAATACGCGAAATCTTGAATCCTCTATCTTTCAACAATGAAATATTTAAGATGAGTTTTAGGTCAATATCATCATAATAACGGATATTGGTGTCGCTCCGTTTAGGGTTTATGATGTTGTATCGTTGCTCCCAAATGCGTAATGTGTGGGCTTTGATGCCTGAAAGTTGTTCTAAATCACGAATAGAGTAAAGGCTCATAAAATAAGAAGAATTTAAATCTTACTTTTCTAACCTTTTGTAGTTCAAAGTGTTTGGAAAACGTGTGGTTATTTTGAAAATTCTTGTGTTATGGTGTAAATGTATTGTGAATGGCAAAACTATTTTGTTGTTTTTCCGTAAATTTGAAGAGATGGTAACAGTTTCATATACCCTCTCCAAATTGGAGATTTGAATTGCACCCTCATACAATAACGTGTTTTCATAAAAATTTATGCTTAAATATTTTTGGATTGCTACAGCCTGCCTTGCCTGCCCAAACTATGCAGAGGCACAGCGAAAAGTACAGACTTTTCACGATTCTTTGAAACAAACGAACCTGCGCGAGGAGTTTTATGTGGTAGCCAAACACGGCAATGAGCTAAAGCACGGCGCATATAAAAGCTATTATGAAAATGGGAAAGCAGAAGTGCTTGGCAAATTCACACATGACAAACGCGACAGCATTTTTGTAATGTATCACGAGAATGGCGCATTGCAAGCCCGCGCAACCTACAAAGAAGGTGTGAAAAATGGTTTTTTTGAAACCTACAACTTTGAAGGCATACTCCAACAAAAAGGAGTCTATCAAGATGGGCAACTGGAGGGCGAAGTCCTTACCTACTACCCCAATGGCAAAGTAATGTCGAAAAGTAATTTTTTACAAAATCAATTAAATGGCAAAGTAGAAACTTATTACGCTGAAGGTACTCCGCAAGAAGTAAGCAACTATGAGGCAGGCAAGCTCAACGGACTAAAAACACTGTTTTATGAAAACGGAAAAGTAAGTGCGGAAGAAGAATACCTCACGGGTATGCCCAATGGTGTCTACAAAACGTATTACGAAACAGGTGAGTTGCAAATATCCACGCGCCGCATAAACGGACAGCAAGATGGCGAGTATTTGCAATATGCCGCCAATGGACAAATAACACTCAAAACATGGTACAAACAAGGGCGGACAGACAAATATTTCCTTGCCTACTATCCCGATGGAAAACCAAAACAGGAAATGTATTTGAAAAATGGACTCCGAAATGGCACAGAAAAGGCGTTTTATACCAATGGGCAACTGAAATACATAGTAGAACACAGCGACGAGGAGCGCAACCAAATCCTTAAAGAATATTACGAATCTGGCAAGCTCAAGAGCGAGCAGTTTATCGAAAATAAATTGCCCACAGGCACTTGGACACGCTATTATGAGAATGGCAACAAACAAACCACGCTCCCTTATATGGCAGGCAAGCAGGAAGGCACGCAGAAAAACTATCGCCAAGACGGAACACTCGAAAGCACTGAAGACATCAAAAAAGGACAACGTTACGGCTTTATACGCACTTATGACACACAAGGCAACCTGCAAGAGGAAACTTCTTACCGCGCCAATATGAAAGCAGGTACATACCGCAAACTACATGCCAATCAAAAAAATGCTATAACGGGTATGTTTCGATACAATAAACAAAATGGAGAGTGGAAAGAGTTTAGTCCAGAAGGAAAGCTACTTAAAACTTCAACGTACCAAGAAGGCAAGCTGATAAACGAAAAAGTGGAAAAAACAGAGAAATAATCAAAAATTGTGCATCATGTATTACCCATTTTGCCTGTGGCAGGCAAGGGCGTTTTATGATGCACTTAATCAAATGCATTTCAAAATAACCCCATATACCGCCCTCCAAATTGGAGAGGGCAGGTCGAGGTTTTAAGAAAAGGTTTTGAAATGCACCCAGTTAATCTCTCAGAATGAGTTCGGTAATCATCGCTTCCGTTACTTCATGTTTACCTTCAAAAGTAATCAAATCAAAGTCAATGTTGTGTTTTTTGAACAAGGCAAGTTGTGTATCAACAAGGTGCCGAGGTATGAGTTCGTCATTTTCACCATACACGTAATACAGTTTTTTGCCTTTCAAAATCTTAGCAAAGTCGTCTAAAGGGCAGTCTTTAGGTATCTCGCCTGCCCACAATACCAACTCATCAAAGATAGGTTGAGCATCAAGAATCCACCTACACACAGCAGAGCAACCTTGCGAGAAGCCCAAAATGCGCGTATAAGGGCGTTGGCTTTGCTCCAAAACCTTTTCCACAGTTTGTGCATAGACAGTTTTCCAATATTGGATATAGTCTTCTATTTCTGTTTCGCGGCTCTCTTTGGTCATCCAACTTGCGCCTACACGCGGGTTTTCCATTCCCAAGCCATCAATATAAAAGCGTGATAAGGCTTCTGGAGCAATGAGCCAATACTTTTCTGGGGACAAGAAGCTGAATTTCTTCAGAAAATTATCGGCTAATTGTCCATATCCATGTGCGAGCAACCAAACTTCTTGTGTGCTTGCACGCGCACCGCCGTGGGTAAAATAGCGGGCAGTGCGTCCTATTTGTACGTAGTGATTTTGCATATTAGAAAACTTTGCCAAAGTTATGTTCTTTTTTTGAATTAGAAGAATTTTTTTTATGTGGGAGCGCATTTTGCACTACAAAAAAAATATTTTTTTGTTTTATTTATAAAATTACTTTATTTTCGCGTCTATGAAAATACAAAGAAAGAAGAAATTTAACATTGGTCAAAAATTCCAATACATATTTGATAATTTGATGACAGGCGGAATCACGCCTATTATCATTTTTATTTTAGTTTTTGTTGCACTGTTTGCTGTATTCTTTGCTACAGTAACTTATACGATGTCTTTGCACCAAGCCTTGCCTCCCGAAAATATAGAAAAGGCAAAAAATACTTTTGAAGAAGTAGTGTGGCAAACATGGATGCACATCATAGACCAAGGGACTATCACAGGCGAGTTTGGTTGGGCATATCGCTTGGTAATGGTGATTCCTACACTCTTTGGGTTATTATTGGTAGCGACTTTAGTTGGTTTGATAACTTCGCGTATCAATATAGTATTGAACAATTTGCGCAAAGGGCGCTCTATAGTAGTAGAGGAGGGGCATATTGTGATTTTGGGCTGGTCAAATAAAGTATTCTCTGTTGTTCAAGAGCTTATAAAAGCGAATATCAACCAACGACACGCTTGTATTGTTATCCTTGCACCCAAAGATAAAGTGGAAATGCAAGACGAGCTGAACGAAAAAGTTGACAAGGCACGCAATATCAAAATTATTTGCCGTACAGGAAACCCGATAGATTTGGACGACTTGAATATCGTGAATTTGCCTGACGCGAAGTCTATCATCATCGTTTCACCTGACGACCATAACTACGACACTCAAAACATCAAATGTATTCTGGCTATCTTGAACCACCCGAACCGCAAGCCTGAACCGTTCCACGTAGTGGCAGAAATAAAAGAGAACAAAAATAGAGAAATAGCCAATATTATAGGTGGCGAGGAGCTAACTTTAGTCGTTTCAAATGAAATCATAGCGCGGTTAGCAGTGCAAACTTGCCTACAATCAGGACTGACTGCCGTTTACAACCGCTTATTAGGCTTTTCACATGAAGAAATATATTTGCATGCAATACCCGAACTGTATGATAAAACTTACCGCGACGCGCTTTTTGCTTTTCAGCACATTGCTGTAATGGGCATACAACGCGCCACAGGAATTATATTACTCAATCCACGCGAAGGAACGAAAATAAAAGAAGGCGACAAAATTATTTATATAGCTGAAGATGACAATACCTTGCCTACACCCAAAATAGAAAAGGATTCGACTAATCAAATGCAAATAGCATCAGAACATAGAGATAGTGTACGCAAACCCCGCAATATGATGGTACTCGGCTGGAACGCACAAGGAAGCACTATCGTGCGCGAAATGGACAACTATGTTATCGCAGGTTCAATCCTTTGCATAGTAGCAGATGAGGTTGAGAGCATACAACGAGAAATTAATTTATTGGACGACCTGAAAAACCTTACTGTGAAAACGCTTGTCGGAGATATTACAGAAAGGAAAATGCTCAACGACCTGAATTTACAAGATTATGAAAACGTAATGGTCTTGAGCTACAGCCAAAAACTGCCTATTCAAGAAGCCGATGCAACTACATTGGTTACGCTTATTCACCTCCGCGACATCAAACGACAACGCAACGCCATGTTCACGATAGTAAGCGAAATGCTCGACATCAAAAATCGTACCTTAGCCGAAATAGCCAAGCCTGATGATTTTATTATAAGCGACCACGTGATAAGCCTTATCATATCACAATTAGCAGAAAACAAAGAACTAAACCACGTGTTTACAGAGTTATTCGACTCGCACGGTTGCGAAATTTACCTCAAACCTGTTGGCTTGTATCTGCAAGAACTTGAAAATGTGAACTTTTATACAATAACAGAAGCCGCCTTGAAGCACCGCGAAACGGCCATAGGCTATCGTATCAGCGCAAATGCTACAGACGCACAACAAGGTTATGGTGTATTGCTCAACCCAAATAAAAACGAACAGGTTACTTTTAAACCTGAAGATAAAATTATTGTATTAGCAGAAGATTATAGTTAGCGCGTTTTTGAAAATTCATAAAAAAGAACCAAATGCTACAAGATTTATTAGCCCAAATACGTACATTGTATGGAGAAGTAGAAGAATACCCACAAAAAGCCACGCAGTTACGCTTGTTGGCGGAGCAACTTCCCACCACAAGCGAGATTTTGCGCCTTGCCTACCAAGCCGCAGGCGAGGCACTCAAAGCGCGTGAAACTTGGCTCCCGTGGGAGAAATTAGCCCACTTCCAAAAAGCTATGCACTTATTTGAGGACGCACTCCTGCAAAACCCTAACCAAATAGAAGTGCGGTTCTTGCGCTATACTATTCAAAGCAATACGCCATCTATATTGGGAATGGGGGTGAATATGCTGGAAGATAAACAACTTATTTTGCAACATATCACCACAGATGCCACAGATGACTACATGAAAGCGTCCATCGCAAAACATCTTTTGAAACACGCGCCCCTTACCATAAAAGAAAAAAAGATTGCCGAACAATATATTGCACACTACCATGCACGCTAAAAACTTGTGGAAACCATTAAAATTTGGAGTTTTTAAAAAATGGTATTTTATTTGCCTTACATATAATTCAAATGCCTACTGCCATGAAACTAATGGAAGAAATAGAAACCGAAATAAGTGAAGCCTCTTGTGAAACACCTCACACGGAGCTACTCGATACACCCCTCACACCTGAAGAAGCCCGTTTTTATGATACTGCTTTTGCAAAATTTGGAAATATTTTGCGATGGCAAGATGGTGAAACATTGAGCAGCTGGGCTGAAAACTTACTCGAACAACTCGTCCCGTTTGTGGGTGGTATGCAAGGCTCATTATATTACACGGACACCGAACGCAAAGAACTCGTTTATGCAAGTGCTTTCGCAGTAGATTTTGAACAATATATCAAAAAACGTTACTACTTTGGAGAAGGGCTAATCGGGCAGGTCGCCGAAAATAAGGAAATGATGCTACTGAGCGATGGCACGAACTTTGTATCCCTCACCTCCGCCCAAAAAATAAGATTGAAATGCATCATTATTTTGCCACTCGTTTACAATACGCGAACCACAGGCATCATTGAAATCAATTTCCCACAACGCCCTACAAATACACATTTAAAGTTCTTGCGCCTCATAGCAGACAGCATAGCCTCCAACCTAAACGCACTTGTAAAAGAACAAGCACTCGAACAAAGTTTTAAAAAAATACAAGCAAGTGAAGACCGATTGAAACGATTGGCAGAAGTTACTTCCGAAGGAATAGTCATGATAGATAGCCAATACCGTATCACAGAATGGAACAACGCATTCGAAAAAATATTCGGCTATACTCCAAAAGAACTAAAAGGCAAAAATTTTCTTGACTGCTTTGAATTAGCAGAAGAGCAAAAACAAAACTTCCTCATGCAAATATGCGGCGACATTCCCGTAGAATTGCGAGGACGCCAAGCCAACGGCGCGCTCCTTGATGTAGAAGTACAAGAAGGACATAGCCGAAATACACAACTTACCCTCAATATAGTAAGCGTTCGCGATATCAGCAAACGCAAACATGCCGAAGCAAAATTACAAAATACGCAAGAGCGACTCGCTGCCGCAGAAGAAATTGTAGAACTTTCTGAAATTATACGTCACAAAAATAAACAAATAACTGCCAGCTTCAATTATGCCAAACGAATACAAGACGCACTATTGCCTGAAGCTGACTTTCTGAAAGAAGTATTACCCGAATCAATGATATACTACCGCCCGAAAGACATTGTAAGCGGCGATTTTTATTGGTTCACACAAGAAAATAACTATATACTTTTAGGCGCACTGGATTGCACAGGGCATGGCGTGCCAGGTGCTATCATGGCTATGGCAGGTACAGTTTTTTTGAAACAAATTGTAAACTTACAAGGCATCACCGCACCTGATGAAGTCTTAACCGAACTGCATTTTAACATCAGTAAAGCCTTGAAACAACAAGAAACCCGCAACCGCGATGGTATGGATGCCGCGCTTTGTCGTTTAGACTTTGAGCGCAGAACAATTACTTTCGCAGGTGCCAAAAATACATTTTTGTATTTCCAAAATGGTATCATGCACGAAGTACAAGGCGATACCTTTCCCGTAGGTGGACACTGGAACAAAACAGAAAGAACCCGCATTTTTCAAAAGAAAACTCTCCAATTCTCTGCCGAACCTGTAACTTGCTATTTATTTACAGACGGCTACGAAGACCAGTTTGGAGGCAAGGAAGGGCGTAAATTTATGAAATCCCGTTTTCGCCAACTCCTCGCTGATATCCATCATTTGGATATGCACACACAAAAAAGTATCTTGGACCACACACTCAATGAATGGATGACGCATGAACGCCAAACAGATGATGTATTGATTATAGGATTCCAATTCTAACATGACTTGGAAGCCCCATATTCCTTATGCACTCGTATGGCTTCGACTAATACTCGCGCCTGTTATGCTACTTATCGCATATCGAGTAGGCAAGCCAAATATTTGGTTACCAACTTGTCTATGGATTGGGCTTCTTTCAGATATTTTTGACGGCATTCTAGCAAGGCGTTGGGGAGTAGCCACAGAAGCATTGCGCCGCGACGATGCCCGTGTTGATGTAGCCTTTTGGCTCGCCGCTGGGTTTTGCGTCTGGATAGTACAACCCAATATTATAACATCACACGCCTATGGAATTATAGCACTTTTTTGTCTTGAACCCATTTCAGACCTTATCTACTATATCCGTTTCAACCGAGATGGTTGCGCCCATAACGCCTTATCAAAGACATGGGGCATCTTATTGCTCTGCACTTTATCTGGAGCTTTGGGCTGGGGATACGCAGGAATGTTATTTCTTATTGCCATTATTTGGGGCTTGTTATCACAATTAGACAGAATAGCCATCGCCATTTTATTACCCAAACCAGAATGTGACATTCCATCTGCCTATCACGCTTACCTTCGCAGGCAAGGCAAATCATTCAAACGCCACAAACTCTTTAATTAATCCTATTTGCCAAAACAAACACCTATACAAAACAGTTGTATATACAACTTTTATTTCTAAATACCATATCCGCATGAAAAAAATACTATTACTTACTATTGCCACTATCGCAATAATCATAGGAGGCAATAATTACAAATCACAACCGCTCCAAAGTGCATGTTGTATGGCTACCGAATACTTTGCCACATTCGCCTCGCAAAAAGACTTTCTCTATGAACATGATGAACCTATTGCCATCGCCTCCAAACCAACCGCAGGCGAAATGATAACCTTCAAAACAGCTGACGGCAAAGACGCAAACGCCTACCTGCTCAAAGCAAAAAAAAAAACCAACCGATACCTGTTTGTTATTCACGAGTGGTGGGGATTAAATGACTACATCAAACAAGAATCTGAAAAATATGCAAAAGACATGCCCAATGTAAATATATTGGCACTCGACCTATACGATGGACAAGTTACCGACAAACGCGAAGAAGCAGGCAAACTCATGCAAGCCGTCCAATATGACCGCGCAAAATCCATAGTGCAAGGCGCACTTGCCTACGCAGGTAAAAAAGCTAAAATCGGTACCGTTGGCTGGTGTTTTGGCGGCGGATGGTCGCTCCAAAGTGCCTTACTACTAGGAAAACAAGCCAAAGCCTGTGTCATCTACTATGGAATGCCTGAAAAAGACAAAGAAAAACTAAAAACAATCCAAGCTGAAGTGTTAGGTATATTCGCTTCGCAAGAAAAATGGATAACTACAGACATCGTAACCGAATTTGAAAAAAACATGAAAGATGCTGGCAAACCCATAACGATTAAAAATTTTGATGCAGACCACGCATTCGCCAACCCAAGCAACCCACGTTACAATGCAGAATACGCCAAACAAGCCTATACACTCAGTTTAGAATTTCTTAAGAAAAAACTGAAATAAATAAAGTACCTCAAACATGCAGCGTGTAAATGTGTTCAAAGCATCTTTACACGCCTTTTTCATCTAAAATTTTTTTGGTGGCGTATTCGGGCTATCGTGCAAGCATCGAGCCGTTGCCTACCCACCGCGCTGCCCTTCGCACAACCCGACAGGCGCGTTGGGTAGTCATCGTCTCGTCCCATTCGGGCATCTATCCCGCGCCTGCGCAAGCGGTTTACCTATAGCTATAGTATATAAGTGTTTCAAAACCCCTTTTTGATTCCTATGACAGGCGTAGATACATAAAAATAGCATAAAACCCTTACTTAATATTACGAAAGCAAGAACATGGTGTTTTTATAAAAAAAACCAAGTTAAAATTAGGAAAGTGTAAAAACGTTTCGCACCTTTGCACTCCCAAACGATAGGGCTACAAGCGAAAGCAGGCAAGAGAAAAAAAGATTAAAAAAAAAGACAAAACATTTGGTGTTTACAAAAGCGTTACCTACCTTTGCACTCCCAAACAATAACAGAGAAAAAGAAACCAAC
>Ga0163154_10001571_pt1 | contig 35122 bp, 30 predicted proteins | sample OliLakLV19MP9P1_FD_148649 | JGI IMG/M metagenome (GOLD analysis project Ga0163154, IMG submission 148649) | Freshwater microbial mat bacterial communities from Lake Vanda, McMurdo Dry Valleys, Antarctica - Oligotrophic Lake LV.19.MP9.P1 | ecosystem: Environmental > Aquatic > Freshwater > Lake >... | reverse complement strand
GGTTTTACAATAATAGAAACATTGGTAGCTATTACGATTCTGATGATTGCTATCGCCGGACCTCTTACTGTAGCGACGAAAGGTTACACTTCCTCTCTTGATGCAAAAAACCAGTCTATTGCAATAAATTTAGCTCAGGAAGGATTGGAATATCTAAATAATCAAAAAGATAATCAAAATTTGGGATGGGGAAAAGATATTCCTTTTTTCAATAATAGTGATATCTCTTATTCTGGTTGTAAAATCAAAACCCCCTGCAATTTTGATAGATTTATAACACCTTCACAATCTTTTGAGAGAAAATTTTATATAGAGCAATTTATTTCAAATCCAAATCAAATAGCTGTTAATGTCGAAGTGGCCTGGCGAAACGGTGACGTTATAAACAGTGTAACCCTTGAACAAATTTTAACTAACTATGAAAGATAAAATTAATTATAAAAAAGGCTATACGCTCTTGTTTTCAATAATTGTTTCTTCAGTCGTTTTGTCTATAGCTGCTTTCATCCTATCTATTAGCCGAAAACAATTTATTTTAGCGTCGGTTTCTCGAGATTCTACCATGGCAATCTATGTCGCAGATAGTGCAATACAATGTGCTGTTGAATCTTATGTAAAACTCGGGTTTGATCCACTTAATAATACCGGGATGACATGTAATAATCAACTTTTTGATGCTACATTTACTGATATTCCACTGGGTGATGATCTTTCAATTTATGATTTAATAAATAATCCTAATAATAGGGCAGAAAGATCTAATCTGTTGCGGTTTGATAATAAAAAATCTTGTGCCACCGTAACAGTTATCCGAGGGTATGATAATAAAAATCAGCATAAAACAATAATTGAAGCTCGGGGTTACAGTGATCTTTTTAGTTTTCCTTGTAGTGGTATTTCACGTAAGAACTCTCGAAATGTAGAAAGAGCCATACGTCTAATATATAACGATTAAAAAGTAGTTAAAGCTCTTCGGACTTTGTGCTATTCTTAGAATATGTCCAAGGTTCCAAAAGATATAATAAATAGGCTCAAAAGCTTGAAACAGGCAATAGAACGCCATCGATACTTTTATCATACTTTGGATAAACCAGAGATATCGGATGAAGCTTATGATTCTTTGATTAGAGAATTAGAGAGTTTACAAAATGAAAATCCAGAAATAAATAAAGAAATTAGCGACGATAACATACTCGACCGTGTCGGCAGTGCTCCTCTGGAAGAATTTGTCAAAGTAAAACATCAAAATAGACAATGGTCATTCGATGATGTTTTTGATTTTGAGGAACTAAAGAAATGGGATGAAAAAGTTCACAATTTTATGGAAAAGGGCAGTATCGGTAACGAGAAAGTAGAATATTGTTGTGAGTTAAAGATTGACGGATTAAAAGTAATTTTGACTTACGAAAATGGTATTTTGACAAAAGCGGCAACTCGCGGTGACGGAGAAATCGGTGAAGATGTCACATCGAATGTGAAAACGATAACCAGCATACCTCTTGTTTTGTCCGGTGATTATAAGAAATCTTCCCTTATTGCCGTCGGTGAGATCTGGATCGGAAAAAAAGAATTAGAAAAAATAAATAAAAAACGCAAAAACAATGATGAGCCTCTATATGCAAACACCAGAAATCTCGCTGCTGGCTCTTTGCGTCAATTAGATTCAAAAGTTACAGCAGAAAGAAAGTTAGATTCTTTTATTTATGATATTGAAATTTTCAATGACATTATAATGCAGAGTCAAAAAGAAGAACTTGAAACTTTGAATAAGTTGAACTTTAATGTAAACGAGCATTATCAAGTTTTCGGCAGTATAAATGAGATTCAAAATTACTATCAAGAATGGACAAAAAAAAGACATAAATTAGATTACGAACTAGATGGTATTGTGATTAAGATTAATTCGAAGAAAATCCAAGATGTGCTTGGTTATACAGGTAAGTCGCCTAGATGGGGCGTTGCTTATAAGTTTCCAGCAGAACAAGTCACAACGATTCTCGAAGATATTGTTTTTCAGGTTGGAAGGACTGGTGTTGTAACGCCAGTTGCAGTCCTTAGGCCGGTTTTTGTTGCAGGATCGACGGTTTCTAGGGCAACTTTGCATAATGAAGATGAAATAAAAAGGTTGGATCTAAGAGTTGGGGATACGGTTATAATTCAAAAAGCTGGAGATGTTATACCTGATATTGTAAAAGTAGTTAAGGAATTGCGAACTGACAAAGAGGAGGTTTTTGTTTGGCCTAGTCATATTCAAGCATGTGGTGGAGATGGAAAAATAGAGAGAGTAGAAGGGGAAGTAGCTTGGCGATGTGTTTCCACTGATTCTTTCGAACAGCAAAAGCGCAAGTTCCATTATTTTACATCAAGAAAATGCTTCAATATTGATGGTTTGGGTCCACAAATATTGAATCAATTACTTGAAGCTGGTTTGATCGTTACGTTTGATGATATTTTTACTCTGAAGAAAGATGATCTTTTGAATTTGCCACGTTTTGCAGAAAAATCTGCGGATAATCTGATACAAGCTATAAGCGGTGCTCGTAAAATTACTCTGGCAAGATTTATTTCTGGCCTATCTATTCCTCAAGTTGGTGAAGAAACAGCTTATGATTTGGCAAAATATTTTAGCGGTGATATGAAAAAGATAATGAAAGCCAAAACAGAAGAATTCCAAACTATTTATGGAGTGGGTGATGTGGTAGCAGAATCTCTGTCTAATTGGTTTAGAAATATTGATAATAAAAAATTGATACTAAATTTGCTCAAATATGTAGTTATTATCGAAGAAGAAAATACTAATAAGATGAAACTTGCTGGCAAAAGTTTTGTTTTTACAGGAACAATGTCAAATTTGGATAGAGAAAAAGCGCAAATGATAGTTCGTAATAATGGTGGAGAAGTTTCAAGCGCAGTCTCCAAAAAAACTTCTTATGTTGTAGCTGGAGATGAGGCGGGTTCGAAACTGGATAAAGCCAGAGAGTTGGATGTGAAGATTATTGGGGAAGAAGAGTTTTTGAGGATGGTTAAGTAGATTTTTACTAAGCAATTTAACGAGCGAGTTATGCAGATAATTGAAATACAAAAAACACCTGCACTGCAAGTTGTGAGTTTCAATTTTGCTAACCAACCATAAAATGCTAGAATCCAAACATGATAAAAATGGAAGAACTAGAGCATTTAGCCAATTTGGCTAGGGTTACCCTCACCCAGGAGGATAAAAATTCTCTAATTAAAGAGTTCGATTCTATTCTCGGTTATGTCGATCAACTAAAGAAAGTAGAGGTTTCGATGAGTACAGAAGGGAGAGTTGGGGCGGTAAAGAATATTACAAGGGGGGATGTGTCACACCTTAGAACAGATGAAGAGAGGGAATCGTTGCTTAATGAAGCTCCTGAAAGAGTTGGTGATTTTGTTGCAGTTAAAAAGATAATTGAGCAGTAAAATAATATAAATTCACGAAATGCGACCCAATTAATATGAAAATAGATCTCAAAAACTTAACAATAAGAAAAGCACATGAAGCGATGGTTCGTGGTGATTTTACATCTGTAGATCTGACCAAGGCTTATCTGGAAGTAATTAAAGAAAAAAATAAAGATATCAATGCTTATCTGGAAGTTTTTGAGGATGCTCTCGAAACGGCAAAACAATCCGATGAGAAGATAAAATCTGGAAAATCAAGTTTATTGACTGGCATTCCTTGTGCGATTAAAGATAATATTCTAATTCAAGGGAAGATTGCTAGTTCGGCTTCTAAAATTTTGGAAAATTATCATGCTAGTTATGATGCAACTGTTGTTTCAAAATTGAAAGCTGAAGGCGCAGTTATCCTGGGTAGAACAAATATGGATGAATTTGCCATGGGTGGTTCAACTGAAAATTCGGCTTACGGTGTAACAAAAAACCCTTTAGACCCCGAAAGAGTAGCGGGAGGTTCTTCCGGAGGATCAGCGGCGGCAGTCGCTATGGACGGTGCTTTATTTGCCCTCGGTTCTGATACGGGTGGTTCTATTCGCCAACCAGCGAGCTTCTGTGGTCTTGTTGGTTTGAAGCCAACATACGGTCGTATTTCTCGTTATGGTGTGATGGCGATGGGTTCTTCTTTGGATCAGATTGGTCCAATCGCAAAAACTGTTGATGGTGTAGAAATTATTTACAATATTATTTCTGGAAAAGATGATAAAGATGGAACATCTATCGATGCAAATACTTATAAAGATATAAAAAATAAACCCGTTATTGGTGTACCAAGAGATTTTTTGGGGGGTGATGGTATTAACAAAGAAGTCTTGGATTCTTTTGAAAAGGCTTTAGAAAATTACAAAACAAAGGGTTATGAAATAAAAGAGATTAAATTACCAAATATTTCCTACGCTCTCATGGTTTATTATGTGATTATGCCTGCAGAAGTTTCTTCGAACATGTCTCGTTTCGATGGTATGAGATATGGCTTACACCTCGATGGCAAGAGTGGTATCGAGGATTATTTCCTATCAAGAAAGGCTGGTTTTGGCAGAGAAGTTATTCGTAGGATACTTCTTGGTACTTATGTCCTATCTTCAGGTTATTATGATGCTTATTATAACCGCGCTAATGCTGTAAGAAGAATGATAACAGAGGACTTTGTAAAAGCTTTCAATGATGTAGATCTAATCGCCACTCCAACAACACCTTCTGTTGCTTTTAAGATCGGTGAAAAGACCAATGATCCTGTAGCAATGTATTTGGAGGATATCTTCACTGTTACAGCCAACTTAACCGGTATGCCGGCCATCTCTATACCTTGTGGTTCAATGAAGGTTGATAATAAAGATCTACCTATAGGCTTACAGCTTACTGCTCGGCATGGTGAAGAAAATCTATTGTTTAGAGCAGGAAAGGATTTGCTTGGGGAATAGTTTATACAGATGTGTGACATCTGTATTTGCGTTATAATAAAGTCATGAATGTTGATTCTCCAGTTTTCAATTCACCTACACTAGATCTATCTTTTTTATTTATTGGCCTCTTTAATTGGATTATGGGTCATGTTCCAACCCTACTCGTTTTCCTAAAAGAACTTTTTGGTATTTTGATTGGGCTTTCTTTTCCTATCTCATTTTTCTTTTTGATTGGTATTATCTACTGTGTTGAAAATTTGAAGGTGATTAGAAATAAAGAAGAAGAGCTTTATGATAAAAAAGTTGAAATGGGATTTGAGACAGCTGAAACAGGTGATACGGTGATGGCTCATCGTTGGGAAAATGCTGTCAAACATATTAGTTCTGATAATCCAAATGATTGGAAGCAGGCGATTATTGAAGCCGATATTATTCTTGAGGATCTATTAAATAGAATGGGGTACAGTGGAGATAGTATTGGTGATAAATTAAAAAAAGTTGCTACAGGTGATATGAAATCATTGAATGAAGCTTGGGAAGCACATAAGGTTCGAAATCAGATCGCTCACGAAGGTTCTACTTTCACTTTCAATCATCATGAGGCAAAGAATGTTATCGGTATGTATAGAAAAGTTTTTGAGGAGTTTTATTATATTTAAGTTTTTAATATGAAAAAAATAATTATTTTATCTATATGTTTTTCTAGTATTTTTATATTCAATTATTTTCTATTGACACCGACGATAGTATACGCTGAAGATAATTTTTGTTCTGGGATTGAACAAGATTTGAATACTCATGTTAATAATCAGATTTCTAGCCGTTTGAGTCAGGCTAAACCAGAAACTGGTCTTGATATCTATAGTTATCGAGGTACTAACAATTATTTAGACGTTCCTTCGGTTGATAAACCTTGGAAAAGAAATATCAATTCTTGGACACAAAAGGGGAATCCTTTAGATTTTACCGGTGTGTCTGGTTGGAATGATGATGCTATGTATAGAGTCGCTGGTGAAAACCATAATCATTGGAGCCCGTATACTGGTGGTGCAACGTTGGTTACTCCCAGACATTTTATTGCTGCTGAACATTTCCAATTATACCCTGGTACAACTGTTGTATTTTTTGATAAAAATGGAAAGCCTGTAAAAAGAAAAGTCTTAGGTGTTGTTTCAGGAGGGGCAGTAGATGATATTAATGTTGGTCTACTGGACGCTGATGTCGACTCTTCGATAATGAGTTATTCTGTTTTGGACTACACCACCCTACTTAGTTATTTACAAGGAGAGAGTGCGATCTTGAGAAATACCCCTATTGTTGTTTTTAATCAATTTGCAAAAGCGCTTATTAGAAAGATTTTTGTTATTAATTTATTCGGTGTTTCTCATTTTGAATATTCATCAGGTCCTCAAAAAGATTACAGCAGTCCACTTGTAAATGGTGATTCTGGTCAACCTGGTTTTATTATTATAAACAATGAGCCAGTTTTGTTATTCACAAATCATTATATGAATAGTGGTTCTTTGCTCGGTAGTTATATTGATAAAATAGATTTAGCTATAGATGACTTAGATCGAAAGTATGGAATTAATGGTAATTATAATGTTAAAAAATATAACTCCTCTTGTTTTACAAGATATTCAATTTTGAACAGGTCAGCCACAGCTAATAAGAATTACGGATATGTTGGGGATACAGTTTCCGTACAAATATCTAATATTCCATATAATGAAGATCTTTTATACGTTGGTTTTGGACAACTTAAAGTTTCATACGTGATTGTTCCTACAGTTTCTTCAATTCCAAATCAAAAAGCAGAATTTAAAATTCCTCAAGTCGATCCTGGTAATTATCAAATTATTCTTGCTGGTTTCACTCTACCTTTTCAAGTTTTCGAACAAAAGAAAACATCTGCTCTACATAGTGCATACAATGAAACCTCTAATACCAATGTTGTTAATACTGAACAAAAACCAACTTTGTCTCATGTATCAATTCCTACACCAGGTGCTACTACTCCAACGCCAGCACCTACACCTACTCCAACACCAGCTCCAATCATGTCATCTACCGCAACGTATTCCAACGTAACTGATAATTCAGCTACCCTTCAAGGTCAGATCACATCTGGTCCAGTTACAACTAGAGGTTTTGAATACGGTCTCACCACCTCCTATGGATTAAACACATCACAAAGCTCATCTGCTACAGGATCATATACAATGCCAGTAAGTGGATTATCATGTAATATGAAATATTATTTTAGAGCTTATGCCGCAAGTGGATTTGGAACAGGTTATTCAACACAAAGTTTCTTTACAACATCTGCTTGTGCAATTCCTACACCAGGTGCTACTACTCCAACACCAGCACCTACACCTACTCCAACACCAGCACCTACACCTACTCCAACACCAGCTCCAAAAACTTTACCTATAGATGTAGTTGAAAGTCTTGTAAAAAATAATTCAGCACCTTCAATATTTAATATGGGTAGTTCAAATATAACAACGGATTTTGTTGTTCTTACTGGTTCCATAAATAGTACAGGGGGTACTAATGTTTTGGTTCGTGGTTTTGAATACGGCTATTCTTCAGCTAGTGAATCTTCTGTTTTTGAAACGGGTTCATTTGGTCCAGGTAATTTCTCTGTAAAGATTACAGGTTTATCTTGCGGTTCTATATATAAGTTTAGAGTATTTGCAAAAAATTCTATCGGTTTGGCTTACAGTGCAGAAAAAACATTTACTACCGCACCTTGTCCTCTTTATTATAATCCTTCAGTCGGTAGTTCTAACAGCAGAAGTACGGGTAGTTTTTCTTCTGGAACAAGAAGTGTAAGTGTTCCTGTTGGTCAAAGTGGTGTTATTGCTACAAATTCAGGAAATAATCAATCTAATAATGTTGGTAGTTCTGGTAATGCTGGTAGTTCTGGTGGAAATACAAATAATATCGTTAGTCCATCAGGTCGTTCGGTAAAAGTTAATAATGTGTTAAATCTAAAAACTGAGATAAAAAGAAATTTGAAAATAGGGGATAGTGGGCAAGATGTAAAATTACTTCAAACATTATTAAATGTTTTGGGTTATAAGGTCGCAGAAAACGGAAGTGGTTCTTTGGGTAACGAAACTACGTTTTTTGATAAAAATACAGAACTTGCTCTTAAAAAATATCAAAGTGACCACACTATTTCAGGGGTAACAGAGACTGGTGTTGTTGATAATGTTAGTTTGATTTTAATTAATTCAGAATTAAATAAAATTTATACCGCAAACGATAACGATAATAATAATTCGACTACAACTTCAGATGGTTATAACAATAAATCTATCTTTTCTTTTCCTATCAATCTGATCAAATATATAATTGATCTACTAGAATCGACCTATCAAAGGATAGTGCTTTAGGTGTCGTAATACAGAGGTCACACATCTGTATTCAGAGTAAATTTTCTTGTTGCGGGGGTCGGAATCGAACCGACGATCTTCAGGTTATGAGCCTGACGAGCTACCGCTGCTCTACCCCGCGGTGTGTACCAATTTTGCCATAAATGGAATAATAATGCAATAGTGGATTTGCACATGTGGCATTTTTCGTTTATTGTATAAGGGTTCGCAAAATGTCGGCGTAGCTCAGGTAGTTTAGAGCATGGCACTCATAAAGCCAAGGTCGAAGGTGCAAGTCCTTCCGCCGACACATATTAAGGGATTACTAATATCAGAAAGATTTTAATTTTATTGGGCATGCCAATTTTGAAAAAAGTTAATAGGAATTTCTTTAAAGAATGGACACCGAATATGGCATATATTCTCGGATTTTTTTCTGCTGATGGTTACTTAACACACAATAAACGAGGTGCAAATTTTTGGTCAATTCAAATAACAGATAAAGAATTACTTGAATGTATAAGGAAAGTAGTTGGATCAGAGCATAAGATCAGTGAAAAGATTGGAAAAGGGAATGAGAAGACGTTATATCGATTACAAATAGGAAGTAAGGAAATGTGTAAGGATTTGAGTAAACTTGGAATGTTTGTTAGGAAAACAGATAGTATGAGTGTGCCAAATGTACCGGCGAAATATTTTTCAGACTTTGTGCGCGGATATTTTGATGGAGATGGTAATGTTTGGGTTGGATATTTGCATAAAGATCGACCAAAAACAACTTTATCAATACAGGTTGCTCTTACATCTTGTTCGACTAACTTTTTATTAGAATTACGTAGAAGACTAAGACTCGATATGATAATAAAAAGAGTCATTTCAAAAGGAGGTAGTAATTTTTATCGTCTTGTTTATTCTGTAAAAGACTCTTTGAAATTATATGATTTCATGTATAATCATCTTATTGATCAAAATAGTGATATTTTTCTAAGTAGAAAAAGGTCTGTTTTTGAGAGATTTATAAAAATGCAGTCGTAGCTCAATTGGTTAGTAGCACTCCCCTGTCACGGGAGAGGTTGCGGGTTCGAGCCCCGTCGACTGCGCAGAGAAAATAGACTACAGTTTATTTTTATTGATTGATAACTTGGCGCAAATAGTCTATTCTTAGTAAGCATTTAAAAAATGCTGTTTTAGATCTTTACGCCGATGTAGCTTCCGCCAGTTGGCGGATTGGTAGTTAAACTGTAATGTGTGCCGATGTAGCTCAGTTGGTAGAGCACGCCATTGGTAATGGCGAGGTCTCCGGTTCAATCCCGGACGTCGGCTCTGAATTTTCCGTAAGAAAATTCACGTCGAGAGAATTTTCTTTACGTGAGTAAAGAAGGTTTCGAGACGAGGTTTGCTTCATTACGTGAAGCTTCGAAGGGTAGGTGTGTGCTTGCTCTACGAAGCTCCGTGTTTTACGGAGCGTAGTAGAGCCAAAGTAGCTCAGTTGGTAGAGCATCGCTTTCGTAAAGCGGGGGTCCCCGGTTCGATCCCGGGCTTTGGCTCCAGAATTAGAGATTTAGGTCTTGAAGAAGCCAAAAGGTGGGACGCGCGAAGCGCGTCCCACCTTTTGGCTTCTTCAAGACCTTTCTGTTCGTTTAGGGAGTATCTTTGTGACACTGCTTCCACAGTGTCTCGGAGCGGAGGCTGTGGCGTGGCGGAATTCATTAGTTCATCAGACTTTCAAACTTCACTAATTTTTGATAAAGCAGGTTCTAGCAGTGTCATAAAGATACTCATGAAAGCGAGTCTCGTTTTTTTATGATATTCTGTTAGTCTATAATCATGAATTCAGAAAAGGAAAAAATTCAGGCAAAAATAGTAGAAATTGAACAAAAGATGGTTGAATTTGATTTTTGGTCTAATAAAGAAAAAGCTCAAGAAACAATAAAAGAACTTCAAAATCTCAAAGATAGTCTAGAGGGAATAGGTAAGTGTGATCGGGGTGACGCTATAATGAGTATATTATCTGGGGCCGGTGGCGATGATTCAGAAGATTTTTCGGCCATGTTGGTAAGAATGTATAGAAAATATTGCGAGAATCAAGGTTGGTCTTGGTCACTAATTCATAGTAATGAAAATGATCATGGTGGCTTCCGAAACATTACAATAGAAATTGCTTCAAAAAATAATAATGGTGGAGTTTTTGGTACGTTAAAAAATGAATCTGGTGTACACCGTTTGGTCCGCATTTCACCATTTAATGCCAATGACAAACGCCACACTTCCTTTTCTATGGTTGAAGTTATACCAAAGTTAGAAAAAGCTAGTGCTAGTGATATCGTAATATCAGAAAGTGATTTGGAAATCAGTATTGCTAAGTCTGGTGGTCCTGGTGGGCAAAATGTAAACAAAAGAGAAACGGCAGTTAGATTACTTCACAAGCCTACAGGTATCTCTATCCATGTTACTTCTGAACGTTCGCAAGCACAAAATCGTGAGAAAGCTCTTGAGATTTTGAGGGGTAAACTTTGGAAGCACTCAGAGGAGGTTAGAATAGCAAAGGAAAAAGGCATGCAGATCTCTTCTACGACCTCTATTGAATGGGGAAATCAGATTCGCTCTTATGTTCTTCATCCATATAAAATGGTAAAAGATCATAGAACAGATTATGAAACGAATCAGGTAGAAAAGGTTTTAGAAGGTGATTTGGATGCGTTTATTGAAGCGGAGAAACAAGCAGGCGATCTTAAAACTAAGAAGGGCAGTTAGTAGGACCTGTCCTACGAAACTCCCTGTGTTACGGAGCATCCTTCCTCGCCAAGGCTACTAAGGACAAGTAGTAGGGTAACCTCTAACCTGCTATACTGTTTCTATGATTTATTATGACAAAGTTTCGAAGGTTTACCCAGACAAAACTATTGCTTTGAGCAGCGTTAGCTTTGCAGTAGAACCAAAAGAATTTGTTACTTTGGTTGGTTCTTCTGGGGCAGGTAAGACAACTTTGCTTCGGATGCTCATAGGAGAAGAATACCCAAGCGAAGGCTCGATATTTTTTGAATCTTCCAATATTCACAAACTTAAAAAGCGAGATATGACCAAGCTTCGCAGAAGGATCGGCACAGTCTTTCAAGATTATAGACTTATTCCAACCAAAACTATTTATGAAAATATCGCTTTTGCAATGGAAGCAGCCGGTAAAACCGATAGCGAAGTTGCCTCGGATGTTCCGCATGTATTGGAATTGGTAAATCTTGGTCACAAGATTTGGAATTTCCCCAAGGAACTTTCTGGTGGAGAAAGACAGAGAGCAGCAATTGCACGAGCAATTGTTACTCAACCAGATATTATTATCGCCGATGAACCAACGGGCAACTTGGATCCAGCCAATACTTTTGAGATAATAAACATTCTTCAAAGAATAAATGAATTAGGAACGACAATCTTACTTACAACTCATAATAAAGGGATAATGGACACTGTGAAGGGGCGCATAATTACTATGGAAAATGGCAAGATTATTAAAGATGATAAGAACGGTAATTACGAGATATAATTAAAATATGATTTTCACTACATTTAAACGTATAACTCGTACAGGCTTCGTTAATTTCTGGAGAAATGGTTTTTTATCATTTTCAGCAATCGTAATGATTATATTGTCTCTTTGTGCTATTGGAGCAATTATCTTTACTGGGGCTTTTGGTAAAGCTCTTATCGCTGATGTTCAGGATAAGGTTGATATAAATGTTTATTTTTCACTTTCAACTTCAGAATCTGACATCCTGGCTCTTCAGAAAGAAGTCAGATCCTTGCCAGAAGTAAAAGAAACAGCTTATCTCTCAAGAGAAAAATCTTTAGAAGCTTTCAAAAAGAAGTGGCAAGATAATACTCTTATTATGCAAGGTCTAGAAGAGATAGGTGACAATCCATTCCCAGCTTCTTTGAATATAAAAGCCAATGATTCTGGTCAGTATGGAAGTATTTCAACATTTTTGCAAAATAAAAACCCTGTAGATAGTTCTGGTACACCGATTATAAGTAAAATTAACTATCAAGAAAATAAACTGATTATTGATCGTTTGGGTAGAATAATTCCAGCTATTGAAAAATCTGGTTTGGTAGTGGCTATAGTTTTGATCCTAATTGCTATAATTTCAGTTTGGAATACAATCAGACTTATTACTTTTACAGCTAAAGAAGAGATTTCGGTTATGAAATTGGTTGGAGCAAGTAATATTTATGTTCGAGGCCCTTTGGTAATTTCAGGTATTATGTACGGTGTTATCGCCGCAGTCATAACCCTCATACTCATGGCCGGTATTGCTTATTGGAGTGATATGGCTATTTTACGTTTTGCTGGGGTTCAAGTTGCTTCAGACTTTTCTCTTATCGTAAATGTTTTTTCTACATATTTTGCCCAAAACTTTACTCAGATTTTTATAATAATTGTTGGATCAGGCGTGCTTCTTGGTGGTGGTGCTAGTTATGTGGCAGCAAGAAGGTATTTGAAGGTATAGTCTGCTTGCAGAATAAAATTTAATAGAACCATTTTTATTTGACTTCAAATAACTTTTGTCTCCATTTGTTTTTGATTGTGGACATTAGTCATTCTCTTTATTAGAATGGTTACATGAAAAAAACATACCACCACAAATACATCTTTGTTATTGGTGGAGTGATGTCTGGAGTTGGTAAGGGCATAGCAACCTCTTCGATCGGTATGCTTCTTCGAGCAAAAGGCTTTGAAGTAAACCTAGTCAAAGTCGATCCTTATCTAAACGTTGATGCTGGTACGATGAACCCCACCGAACACGGTGAGGTTTTTGTTTTGAATTCAGGATTAGAGACCGATCAAGATATGGGTAATTATGAAAGATTTTTGAATCGTGATCTTATGGAAAGCGATTATATTACAAGTGGTATGGTCTACAAACATGTTATCGAAAAAGAGCGTGCTCTCGGTTATGGTGGTAAATGTGTAGAAGCGGTACCTCATATCCGTGATGAGATAGTTAGTCGTTTCGAACATTCCTCCAAGGTCAATAAATCTGATATTTCTATAATTGAAGTTGGTGGCACAGTTGGTGATTATCAAAATATAATGTTTATCGAAGCTGCTCGTGTTTTGAAGATTCGTCATCCGCATGATGTTATTTTTATTATGGTCTCATATCTTCCAACCCCAGGGACTTTGGGAGAAATGAAAACACGACCGACTCAGCACGCCGTCTACAGTCTTGCATCATATGGTGTAACTACAGATATTATTATTGCTCGCGCTTCGACACCACTCGACGAGCGTCGAAAAGAGAAGATTGCTATAGCTTGTAATATCCCAAACAAAAGAGTTATCTCTGCACCAGACATAAAGAGCATATACGACGTTCCGGTTAATTTTGAGAAAGATTCGTTGGCAGAAATAATTACCGAAGCTTTGGATCTACCAAAAACCAAACTCAATGATTCTTTTAATGCTTGGAAAAAGATGGCTGATGGAATAAAGAATCACGAAAAGAATACAGTGAACATTGCTATTGTTGGAAAATATTTCAATACAGGTGATTTTATCCTATCTGATTCATATCTATCAGTCTTGGAGGCGATAAAATTTTCGGCATACGCAGTGGGAGTTAAACCTATTATCCATACTGTTAATGCTAGGGATTTTGAATCAATCAAAAATGGGAACAAATTTCCATACGAACAATTAGACAAAATGGATGGGATAATAGTTCCAGGAGGGTTTGGTGAATCTGGTATTGAAGGAAAATTGAATGTGATTCGTTATACTCGCGAAAAGAAAATACCATATTTTGGTTTGTGTTACGGTATGCAACTTATGACTATAGAATATGCAAGGAATGTCTTGGGTCTAGAAGGTGCTCATACAGCAGAGATTGATAAGAACTCACCTTATCTAGTCATAGATATAATGCCTGATCAAAAAAAGAAAATTGCTGAGGGGAATTTTGGTGGTTCTATGAGATTGGGTCAATATCCAGCGCATTTGAAAAAGGGGAGTATTGCAGAACATGCTTATAGCAATTATTCCGTTGATGGTAAATTAAAGAAACCAGTTTCAGTTATAATGGAACGTCATCGTCACCGCTATGAAGTCAATCCAGATTTTATTGAACAGTTAGAAAAAGGCGGGCTAGTATTCTCTGGTAAATCTCCCGACGGTACTCTGATGGAGATAGCCGAATTACCAAAAAGCGCGCACCAATTTTTCTTGGGTACACAATTCCATCCAGAATTTTTAGCTCGACCACTTTCACCGCACCCACTATTCACAGCTTTTATGAAGGCGAGTAAAGAGAAAGGGAAAGGTAGAATTGAAAGGAAATAAAAAATAATCCCGCTTTTGGGGCGGGATTAACGGTCACGGATTTTGTTGGCTATTCTGTTCCAAGATTTCAGCCTCAGCTAGTTTTTCGATTAGATCCAAAACTTCATATGAGTTTATACTGTTTATGTTTAATAAAACACCATCCTCACCACCAATATTACACTCTGTAGATAATTTGTATTTGAGGCATTTTATGACAGCCTCACGAACTAATTTTTCACCTGCTCTGTTAAGGAGAGCTTTTTCATTTGGGTTTCTTGGTCTAAATGTTGTTAAGTAATTAAAACACCACGCCTCAGTAATTTGTTCTCTTAAAGACAGAAGATTTTTTTTCATTTTTCACCTTTCTTTATTTTTTGTTCTTTTCCGTATTGTTTTATACCCTTTTTTGCGCTATTCTGCAATGTGTGAGAAAGTTTTACGGTTCTATTGCGGGATCGTCTAATGGTAGGACACAGCTCTCTGAAAGCTGTTATCTTGGTTCGAGTCCAAGTCCCGCAGCCAAAAAATAGAATCGCCGTTTTCGCCAAAATTCGGAGCGTCGCAAAGCGACGCGACTGGAGTTTCAGCCAGAATTCGCCAAGGGTTTTTGAAATCCAAAAAGAGTGAGCGGGACACGAGGTGGGGGTTCGAGCCAATCTTTTTAAGAAAATCTCTTTTGGCTTCGAGATTTTCTTCGGAAGCGATAATTATGGCTTGGTTACTGTCTAAAATGAATCGATAAGAGCATTCGAGCCAGCGATTGCCTTTTCGTTCAAAATCCTTCAATTTCTCTGAAAAATCAATTTTCTGGTTGAGGAGTTTTTGCTTCTTACCGATATACTCCTCACTCGTAATTGTGCTATCCAAATGAGCGTCAAGGAGCTTGTCTAGCGTCTCCTCAACACTTTTGATTTGATTTTTCAGATTTTGAACGAAAAGGGCGTCAGAGTGGAAACTGCTCGCTTGTTCCTTTTCCAGTTCAGCGAGCATGAATTCTTTCCACTCTGTCGGCAAAGAAACTTTTTTGATAGTGTCATTCACTTGTTCGGCGAGGAATTCTTCACGGATATATTTTTGCGCGCAAACACCTTTCTTTTTGGTACAACGATAATAGGTATGACCTTTCTGCACTTCGCTCGTGATACCACAGCCACATTCTCCGCACAAAAATATTCCGCGAAAGACATGCTTCACAATTCCTCGCTTCATCGGGTGAGCGTTCCTCGCCGATACTTCAGCACACTTATCAAAAAGTTTCTTTGAAATCGCTGGCTCGTTTTCGTATATACCTCGAGCAAAAGTATCATGTTACCAAGGCATACTACGGTTTTGTACAGGACACCAATCAGGACATCTACGAAGAAATTCAAAAAGCAGGATTCATGCTTCTTTTCAGAGAACATAACCCCGCAATGCTTGGGACCAAGAAAGGTAACGTAGACTCCGATATTATTTTCCATGTAATGAAAAAGCTCTACAAGAAGGAGGATTTTGAAAAAATAATACTCGTATCGGGCGACGGCGATTACAAACGAATGGTTGATTTTTTGATAGAAGAAAATAAGTTTGAAAAGATATTGTTTCCTGATAGAAAGAGAGCCTCCTCACTTTATAAGAAAATAGGAGCTAGTTATTTTGCAACCTTGGATGACCATGATGTAAGAGCTAAGATTGAGTTAATGAAAAAGGCTCCTTAGGCAGTGAGCCGTTCGGAACCTCTTTCGTCATAATATCTATATATTAGCAGATATACCGACAAAAAGTCAATTGGAGCGCCAATGGCCAAAATAGCCTTACCACGTCTCCACAATCCTGAACCAGCTCAGGTCTCTCATACTCATGAGCGAGGTTCTAATGTTGTCCAAGTCCCGCAGTCCTGATTTGTACCGCATAAAATCAACCCCTGAGTTCACTTTTCAGTCCTTGACTGTGCTATAATTATAATGTCATTTATTACTAATATTACTAATTAAAAAATTATGTCTACAATCATAAACAATCCACCAACGAACGATAGTACGGTGGTTCAATCAGATTCTTCAGGTGGATGGGCTATAGCGGTTATTATATTATTGGTCGTTATTGCTGTCGGAGCTTATTTCTGGATCAATCGCACACCAGTAGCTCAGACAACACAACAACCAAATGTAAATATTGATGTTACAATCCCTAATCCAGTAACTTCACCAAGTTTGACGAAATAGATAGACGGTACGTTAAAACATGCATCACGTCTATATTCTCGAATGTGCTGACGAATCACTCTATATTGGTTGTACCAACGATCTCAAAAAGAGATTGCATCAACACAACAACTCCAAATCAGGTGCTCATTATACAAAGATAAGAAGACCAGTAAAACTGGTTTATTCTGAACAATATTCGACTTTGAGTGAGGCGCGTGCGAGAGAAGCAGAGATAAAGAGGTGGCCGAGGAAGGAAAAAATGAAATTGTTATAAAACAAAATTTTCTTCTTTGTAAGTTGTGTAATTAATCTATAGCGTTACAATTGAGTCATAGAAAATTATAATGACCTTATTAAATTAAAACAAAAACATGACCAATCCAATGAACCTGACTCAGGCTATAGAACAATTAAAAAATGAAATTAAAATAGAAACTTCTGATTTGACGACTAAAGATAATGCTTTGAAAACAGCAGAGGCTGATAAAATAAAATTCAATGAAGTGATTAAGAAAAATGATGTTGAGGTAAAAAAACTAGAGGCACAAATCTTGGTACTAACAAGAGGTGTTCAAGAGGCAAAAACTAAGATACCAGATATTGAAAGAAACATCAAAAAACTTACAGAAGAAATCGCAAAGATAAAAAAAGACCAACAACAAAAAAACGAAGAGATACGAAAAGTACAAAATGAATATGACTCTGCCTTAAGAAATATAAAAAATACTTCTCAGAAATAATTTTTTGAAAAAGTTATCCACATTTTGAGAAATATTTTCACATATTAATTTTCTAAATGTTATTATTAATATGTATTAGTCGAATACTTTTTACTAAAAGTAATTGAACTTTAAATGGCAGCTAAAAAAAAGGTGGCAAAGAAATCTCATAAGAAATCTAAGTCAAAGTCAAAGAAGCGATAACTTAATTTATTTAAGTTATAATGCACAAAAAACTCTCTAGCGAGAGTTTTTTGATAAAAGATTTTGTGAGGCGGTCAAATTTATTGAGGTAAACAAATTAACAAAAATAAAACCACCGAACTTTCGGTGGCTCGTGCTCTTGTTTAAGTTTAGACAAGAGCTTGTTGTTGCTCGAGCATATATCGGAACACATTTTCCACGTTATACCCGCTATTCTCATCGGGCATCAGGCGTGGAAGAAAATTCAGATCGTCACCAATTGTAACGATCGGTCGTTCATTCGGATCAGGGTTAATGCCTGCTGTTGGCATGAGGCCATTACAGATGCATTTTCGACCGATGGTGTCCTCTGGTTTTCCACCTTTTTTGGTGTAATTGTCGACGTCTTCAGCACTACACCTGTAGTCGATCGAACCATCCCGACGTCGGTAGAGATTTACCAAGACCCCTTGATTGCAGATACGCTTGCGCGATTCGTAAACTTTTTTTTCTGATAGAGTATCTGGTACCACGGCTACCTTGAAAGGATAGCCAGTAGGGGAAGCAACTGGATCAGTAAACACTTTTTGTTCGCCTCGATAACCAGCTCGACAGATCTTCCCTCGTAAAACAGGATCCATCCCCGATTGATCGCATAGGGCAAACATAGATCCAAGTTGTACTCCCTGAGCTCCGTTTTCTATTGCCCATTCCAACTTTTCTGGTGAGGCATAGGAGCCTCCGATCCAGAATGGATAACCAAGGTCGGCTAGTCTACGATAATCGACTCGATCTCTATTTCCATAAACCGGCTGACCCGAGTCGTCCATAATTACGGGACGTCCTCTGGGTGGCGCGTTGTGTCCACCTGCACCCGATTCTTCTACTACGAAACCTTGGACACTACCTTCTGGCAGGTGTTTTTTACAGATTTCAGCTAAAGAGTTCGAAGATATTATTGGAATGAAACATGGTCTATAGGTAATGTCGAGATTTGCTCCGAAGAATTTTGCAGGATCAAATTGTGTCATATATGGAGTTTTTTCTCCAGTGACAGGAACAGGGTACTCAACCGACCCACCTTTAATCAGCGCGTCAATAAGTGGTGGAATGTGAAGTGGAAGCCCAGCTCCCATTGTGATCACATTTACACCGGCAAGTATTGCACCTGTTACAGCGTAGACATGAGGCATCGCAATCTTCTCCAAATAGTTGATGCTAATGGGACGGTCGTGACCTTCTTTTGCCAACCAGACGAAAGCAAAGTTGGCACAGATTATAAGCTCGATCGAAATTCTCGATGGATTTACCCTGTATACTGGCACTGCGTGTCGAGTTTTTTTGCAGTCGCCTTGTTCAATGTAAAATTCATCTAGCAATCTTTTTACAAATCCTTGAAATGGAAAATGTGAAAAAGCTCTTCTGAAATGTCCCCCAGGATCACCTCTGGATAATATTGTAGCCACGATGCGCTCAGGAGCAACTCCAGAAACAGTACCAAGCCCACCTTGTAGGCTAACTGCTTTTGCCAAGGATGGTGTGGAAATATAGACCCCCATACCACCTTGGATGATTTCGATTTTTTCCAATGAATAATTATTCATATTTTTTTCCGTATTTTGTTTTCAATGACCAATTCTTACTTATATTGTATCAGAGCTAGGATTTATTGTGTTTATCGTGAATAACCCACAAAAAATTCATTTTAGCAGTCATTTTTTATACAAAAAAACCTGATCCGTAGCGAAGGGTATCGCGTAAGGATCAGATGTTGCGGCGTCAATGTGAATGCGCCCGAAAGGACTTCATTGGTACGCTTCTGTCGATCGGAAGCATGCTCCAAGTTGTCCAGCTATCCCAGGACAAACTTTTGACTACTGTCCACGAAAGAAAATTCGTGGTGCATTCGATAACCGTATCAGTGCCGTAAGTATAGTTAACGAGTAGGTTGTATGAGTCATAGTCAAAATACTCATATCCATACTGTTGCTCGTAGTACAATCCATACTGGTTACACCATTTATTCCAAACTATCCAGTCGTCGAAGACTGGATAGTTTTTCGGCGCGGGCATCCAGAACAATGAAACTGTCGGTGGCAGTATGAGATTGCCATACATAGCAGTTTGCCCGTCATCAAGAGTGATCTTGATGCGAGATCTGCCACCATTGGTCATGGAAGCACTGTTCCAAATGATTCCATTTGTGCCGACAAGTTGCATCGGAATGAACTGGCCATTTCCAACTTGAAGACTGGCACTAGTCACACCGCTTATCGGAATGACGATCGACTGTACGGTTGGTACAACGTAGAATGAACCGGCAGTTAAGTTCTTAGCCTGTCCCAGATCGGTGTCGATAGCGAATCCAACATTGGTTGTCAATATTCCACTTGGACCAGTATCCACATAAGTCATACTGACTCTGAAATGGACACGTGAGGCACCATTCTTCTGACCTCCCAATAAATTGAACAGCCTGGAAGAAGTCGATGCGACATACGTTTGGAAATTGGCATATGAACTGAATGACATTTTATTGTCATCTGTCGGAACACCACTTGTACTCAAACCACCAGTCGGATTTTCACACTTAACAATGATTGTGACCGAACAAGGACTTTTGGCTACTATAAGTTCAAGCACCTGATTTTGTGTCGGCAAGGATGCCGGTGGTGGCGGTGGCTCAGCTACATTCTTTACACTTACAATCACTAAGAGTGGTGCGGGATTGGGTACGATAAATTCTGTCCCAAGTGGAATCAATTGCGGTTACATATGTTCGTATTCTTTTCCAGTAAATTCTATGATTACCTTGACTGCTGTTCCTCAGGCTCGCTCGTATTTGGCATCGTGGACCGGATGCTCGTCGCTTTCTGGTTTATCTTGCAATCTCACTCTTTCTGCTAATACTTTCGTATCAGCTTCATTTGTTGTAGGTACTTCGACAGTCGCACCTCTGAATGTCGCCCAACTTTTAGTGGTGGCCTCGAGCACACCTATATCAATGCCAGCATTTACGAGACAACTGGTTATAGGTTCTAGGGGATTGGATGTTCAGAATCTGCAACGTTTTCTTAACAGTCAAGGTTTTATGGTCTCTAAATCAGGAATAGGATCTCCAGGTAATGAATCTGATTATTTTGGTCCTGCCACGAAGATTGCACTAGCTAGTTTTCAAACCGTATACGCATCCCAGATACTTACGCCTGCAGAGTTATCATCTGCTACTGGATTTTTTGGACCTAGTACGATCAGGGTTGTGAACTCGATGCTTAAAAAATAAACACAAGGCTCTACGAGGTTACACCTCAGGGTATTTGCGTTCTATTGTCACCTCGTCTTATTTCATGTAATATCGAATTATGACTATATTTTCTTATGCTAAAAAGCACTCATTTTTGGTCTCAGTTACCATTATTATTCTTATAATTCTGGCTATAATTATAGGTAAAAAGTCCAACACTGCCGTCATTACTGAGGCCCCAAACAATCAAAAGCGGGTAAACTTGACTAATGTAGCCCAATTTCGTCAAAGTAGTGATTTTGTCAGTGCCAACGGTTTGATTGTGTCAAAAGGTCAAGCTGATCTAAAAAGTCAGATTTCTGCACCGATTTCTCTAATTAATGGCCAAATCGGAGATAATGTCTATTCAGGACAAGTTATTGTTGAATTGGAGAATTCAGATTTACTTGCTCAACTTCAGCAATCAGAAGCGAGTCTCGCTTTGGCTCAAGGTCAATATTCATCTAGTGGTGTTTCTTTTGATTCTACAAGAAGTAATGCGGTAGATAGGGTGAGAGATAGTTATTTCAAAGGTTATGAAGCTATTATAACTCAAATAGATCCTCTATTATTCAATAATGATGGAAATGGTGGAAGGTTAACAAGTATAATTATAGACTCAGCTATCGATAATAGAATTATAGATGTCAGGATAGATCTGATAACAGCTTTGCGTGATTGGAAAACTTTGAGTGATAATTTGAATCCAGATTCGACCAATGAACAAATCACCAACGCTTTCAAGGTTTCATTAAAAAATCTCAATACTATAGAAAAATTACTCAGTGATATTTCTCAAGCTTTGAATGATGCTGCGAAATATTCTGGTACAACATTTACTACTTTTCTAAATACTTGGAAAACTGTTGTGTCTACCACTAGATCATCTATTAGTGGTTCTAATTCTAGTCTTATTTCTGCACAATCTGCATTTATTTCTGCTGGCACTTCTTATGGTTCTACCGCTCTAGCTCAAGTGTCTTTGGCCGAGGCGGGTGTAAAAAATCTAGAAGCCCAATTGGCAAAGACTGTTATCCGCTCACCAATAAATGGAAAGATAGCCAGTCTTCCATTTCAAGTTGGTGAACTAGCTTCTCCAAGTCAAATTCTTGCAACAGTTGTCGGGGAAGATGGTTTGGAAATAAAAGCTTATGCAAGTGGTGAAGATATAAACAAAATAAAACTTGGTGCCAGAGTAAATATTTATGGAGAAGATTTGGGTGTAGTCGAAAGTGTTGCTCCAAGTGTCAGTAATACAAATCGTAAGGTCGAGGTCAAAATTGGTATCGATGAAATAGAACCACATTCTGCTACATCCTCATATTCTATAGCCAAAGAAAAATTAGTTATAGGCCAGAATGTTCAAACTTCGATCCGTATAGATAAGAAGATATTAATTAACGTTAATGAAAATAATGCCAACAATTCTAGGCTTTATAAGCTTCCGATTCAAAATGTAAAAATAATTCCTGGAGAAGCCTATGTATTTACCGTTGATAGTGACAATAAAATAAAAAAGAATATTGTAATTTTGGGTGAAGTAGATGGTGATTTTATCCAAGTAAAAAGCGGGTTAAATGATGATATGAACATTGTTTCTCCAGTTTATGAACTTGATGAAGGGGAAGTTGTAGTCACTGAATAGTTGAATAGTTTCTGTTTGTCTGTCTGAGGGTAACCCTAGCCTAAAGGCTAGGGTTACCCTCAGACAGACAAAAACATGCAAAACAATAACCACAAACATTCATCAGATAATAAATATTTGGAACGGCTAGAATTTCGTCCAGAACTTCGTAATAGCTGGCTCAATTATTTCGTAACAAATTTTCGAGTAGTGATTTTGTTGATCGTACTTATTAGTATTTGGGGTATATATTCTTTTTCGATTTTACCAAGAGAATCTAGTCCAGAAATAAAAATACCGATTGCAGTGGTAACAACTGTTTATCCGGGAGCATCACCGACTGATGTCGAGCAGTTTGTCACTAGAAAAATTGAGACAGAGTTGGCTGGTCTAAAAGGATTACATCAGATTACTTCCAATTCATACAACTCCGTTTCTTCTATTACTGTTGAATTTGATGCTAAAGCTGATATTGAAAGTTCAATAAGATTACTACGAGACAAAGTAGCTGATGCTAAACAAAAAATCTCAACCGAAGCCGAAGATCCTATTGTAAGTGAAGTTTCTCTCGATGACGCGCCTATTTGGTCTATTTCTATAACAGGACCTTATGATGGTTTTACTCTTAGGAAATATGCCGAAGATATAAAAAATGAATTAGAGAAGATTTCTGGGGTCAGGGAGATAAATATTTCAGGTGGCGATGAAAAAGAATTTGAGATTGCTTATAGACCAGACCTCTTATTGTTCTACGGTATTTCTCTAAATGATGCAAATCAGGCGGTAATTGCCGCTAATAAAGCTGTCCCTTCTGGTAACTTCGAGAGTGGTTCATTCGTCGTACCAGTTAGGTCTGATATAGCGATCGATAATATCGAACAGATCGGAAACATACCAGTATTGAATGGTGCAAACGGTGTTACGGTTTTACTTCGGGATATTGCTACCATTTCTGAAAAAGCTGTAAAGAAAACTTCCTATTCACGTTTATCTATCGATGGCTCAGCTCCCAAAAATTCAATCAATCTTTCCCTAGTCAAACGTCAAGGAGCCTCAATCCTAGAAACTCTCGACCAAGCCAAAATTATAGTAGAAAAAACTATAGCTAGTTTTCCACCAGGTATAACTTTCGATGTTGGTACTGATATGGCAAAGATGGTTAGAACTGATTTCGAACAACTTAGTCATGATTTCTTACTTACAGTTTTATTTGTCTTTACAATTTTGTTTTTAATTGTTGGTCTCAAAGAAGCTTTGGTTGCAGGATTGGCAATTCCACTAGTATTTTTTGTAACATTCGGCGCACTCCAGTTTTTGGGAATCTCTCTCAACTTCTTATCGCTTTTTTCTCTTATCCTTTCGCTCGGACTTCTAGTCGACGATGCGATCGTCGTTGTTTCTGCAACCAAACAATATCTAAATACAGGAAAGTTCACGCCAGAAGAAGCAGTACTTCTTGTTCTAAATGATTTTAAATATGTTCTTTTGACTACAACCCTCGCTACTGTTTGGGCATTCTTACCTTTGCTTTTTGCGACAGGAATTATCGGTCAATATTTGAAATCAATCCCAATTACAGTTTCTATTACTTTGGTAGCTTCTCTGCTCATTGCTCTCATGATCAATCACCCACTTGCGGCTGTTCTAGAACGTATCCGCATGACCAGAAGATTCTTTTTTATCATAGAAGGATTGTTAGCTTTGGTGATGGCATACCTATTTTATTATGGCAGTGTAACCTCAGTTGTAATGGCGATAATTATTCTTTTAATAGAAGGTTATCTTATATATTGGTATGAAAAGGGTGGAAAAGAGTTTTTGATTAAAAATAAAGAGTTAACAGAAAAAGAGTGGAAAAGCGATGAATTAATAAAAGCTAAATTGCGCGCACAAGGTAGTCGTGAACACGAAAATCTCGGTGGTAGATTGATCCATGGAATACTAAATTTCCATGCAATTTTACCTTATTATGAAAAATATTTTAGATATTATATTTTAAATAAAAAGCGTCGAAAGTGGGTTTTTGGTGTAGTTATTTTTCTATTTATTTTTTCTGTCAGTCTGGTGCCACTCGGTTTTGTGAAGAGTGTCTTTTTCCCAATTCAAGATGGTGATTATGTGTTTGTTGATATCCGTACTTCAGTTGGCACAAATTTGGCAGAGACAGATAAGCAAACAGTAAAAATTGAAGAGAAATTATTGGGTTATTCTGATATTGCCAATATGGTTACAATCATTGGTCAACGCAGTGCAAACTCTGGTTCTATAGGTGGTAGCACAGGCTCTACGAACATTGCTTCGATCACTCTTACTTTGAAAGATAAAGAATTGAGAAAAATGAAGTCATATGAATTGGCTGATCAGATAAGAAAAGATTTGGTAGAAGAAGGACGTAATGTAAAAATAGAAGTTTCAGCTTTGGCTGGTGGTCCACCGGCTGGAGCAGCTTTCCAAGCACAGATAGCTGGGGATGATATAGATAAGCTTTCCAATATTGTTCGAGATATCAAGCCGTTTTTGTCGTCGGTGCGTGGGGCAATCAATATAAATGTTTCTCAAAAAGATTCTGTACCTGAATATACTTTTACTTTGGATCCGGTAAAATTGGCTCAAAATAATCTGAACGCAACCTACGTCGGTTCAGTCTTGCGAACAGCGGTCTCTGGTTTGGAATTGACCAAAATAATTCAAGGTGAAAAAGAAATTAAACTAATGGCAACCTTTGATACCAAATCTATTCCTGATTTGTCAGCGATCCAAAATTTGCAGATCTTGAATTTTGCCAAAGAATCGGTTTTCTTAAGAGATGTTGCGAAAATTGAACTCAAACCATCGGTGGATGTTATCACCAGAATAGATCAGAAGCACACGATTATCTTATCGGCTGGAGCTGATTCGACTACCAACGGTCAACAAATTTTGACAGATTTCAAAAAGAATTTTGAGAAATATAATATGCCATCTGGTTATATTATTACTTATGGTGGTGAAAATGAACAGAATGCCGAATCGGTCGCCTCAGTTTTGCGAGCAATGCTCATCGCTCTCGCTTTGATTGTTGCAACTTTGATTATTCAGTTCAATTCTTTCCGTAAAGCGATGATTGTTCTTGTTCCTATTCCTCTTGCCCTTATCGGAGTATTTATCGGTATGGCAATATTCGATGTACCACTTAGTTTCCCTGGACTTATCGGTATTCTGGCTTTGTTTGGAATCGTAGTAAAAAACGCAATTATTCTCGTGGACAAAATAAATTTGAATATAAAAAGTGGAATTGATTTCGAGGATGCTGTGGCTGACGCCGGCAAGTCCCGCCTTGAAGCAATCTTTATCACCTCGATCTCGACTATTGTCGGTATTCTACCCGTCACTCTTTCGAATGAACTATGGCGTTCGCTCGGTGGTGCGGTGATCTTTGGTTTGACATTATCTTCTTTCCTTACGTTGTTTATTGTACCAGCGTTCTTCTTGGTATTGTTTAAGGACGAGGATACGAGTCGAGGGTAGCCCTCTGGTTTACACTTTGCGAAATTTAATGTACTCTAATACCTCATGGCAGAAAACAAGAAAACAGAAGAAGTCATCTTGCGATTTGAGGATGTTAGCTTCGAATATGGTCACAATAAATCGATACTAGACGAAGTTAGTTGTTCTGTTCGACGTGGCTCTAAAGTCACAATTATGGGACAAAACGGTGCTGGTAAAAGTACAATCTTCGGACTAATTACTCACAAAACAAAACCAGAATCTGGTAGTATTCATCTTGCCAATAATCTAAGCATCGCTATTGCTCGTCAGGTCATCCCTCGCGATGAACTTGATTTGACTGTTCGCAATTTTTTCCTAAAAGCTTTTGAAGATTCGGTCAGTGATGGTCTGAGAAAAGATGTTGGTCAGATCTATGATATCGATCCGCGTATCGATGATGTTCTAGAGGTAGTAAACCTCAAAGGTCATGAAAAAGTTCATGATCGAATAATCAAATCTTTTTCTGGTGGCCAACAGGCGCGTTTACTTCTAGCTTCAGCTCTTATCCAAAATCCAGATCTACTCTTACTCGATGAACCAACTAATAATCTGGACAAAGCTGGTATTGAGCACCTTACTCAATTTTTGATTAATTATCCTAAAACTGTGATTGTTATTTCTCATGACGCAGAATTTCTCAATTCTTTTACTGATGGAGTTTTGTATTTGGATATTTTCACAAGAAAATTGGAACAATATGTAGGAGACTATTTCGACGTGGTAGCACAGATAACTGCACGCGTGGAAAAAGAGAACATGAAGAATGCTCGTTTAGAAAAAGAGATTCAAGAGAACAAAGACAAAGCCAATTTCTTCGCAAATAAAGGTGGACAGATGCGTCTAGTTGCAAAGAGGATGCGTGAGAAAGCGGATCTTCTAGAAGAAGAGATCGTCGACACTCGTCGCGAAGACAAAACTATTAAGAAATTTATAATTCCTGCCCAAGAGGATACGATCGGTGATATTTTGACTATCACTTCGTATTCTATTATCGGTTCCAAGAAACCAAAAAAGTCTACGGATTCTACAAGTGCTGTTGGGGTAAAAAATACCAGTGAAGCAAAATTTGTAATAAAAAAGGCTAATATAAAATTGCGTCGCCGACAACATTTGTTACTCAAAGGTCCAAATGGTATTGGAAAAACTACATTACTAGAATCGATTGCAAACGGTACATCCGAAGGTGCAAAGATTATGGATGGTATAAAAGTTGGCTATTATCGTCAAGATTTCTCTACTCTCAATTTCGAAGATACGGTTCATCATGCTCTGCTTTCGGTTATGGACAAACAAATAGAACAAACGATGCGCGCAGTTGCGGCCAGTTTTCTCATAACAGGGGACATGATGGAAACCAAGATCGGCAGTCTTTCTGAAGGACAAAAAGGTCTAGTTGCCTTTGCGCGTCTTGTACTCCAAAAACCCGGTCTACTCATCCTTGATGAACCGACTAACCATATCAATTTTCGTCACATTCCTGTTATCGCTGAGGCTTTGGATAAATACGAGGGCGCCATGGTCATCGTTAGTCACGTACCAGAATTTGTAAGTCAAATTAGGATAGATGAGGTGTTGGATTTGGAGAGGTAAGTACTCAGAGGTGAAACCTCAGTAAAACAGATGTCTTACATCTGTTGGAATATAAGGACTTTTCTTCTAGAAATAATGTAGAATGGGTGCATGAATATAAGTTTCAAAGAATCAGAAATTATTGAATTCAAGGAATCCCTTGGTGAAATTGATGATATAGCTAAGACTATAGTTGCTTTTGCTAATACAAAATAGAAGTCGTGCAAACGCCCATTAGTTTAGAAATTAGAAATCCAGGGAAATTTAGGGCAGATTTGAATAAAGTACTTTTTGAAAACAAGAGACCGGAATATCTGAATCCTGCGCTTGCTGATTTCTTAAAGAAGATGCATCTAATGGAAAAAGAAGGAGGTGGACTCAAGAAAGCGTATACAACTCAAATTAAAAAAGGTTTGAGCATTAAGTTACGTTATGAAAACGAAAGTTCCAGCCCAAGAGTCGATTTTATATTGAGTGGCAAAGTTAATATATATTGGATTATGCCAAAAAGAATCAAGAATTCAGTACTTCTGAAGTTTATGATATTTTGAGTGGAAAGACAAAAGAATGGATAAGGGTGGCTTTAATGGAAATGACCAACAAAGGTGCCCTTCGTAGAGTCAAAAGAGGTGTTTACAGTTTAGTTAAGACAATACAAACTAAATAGAAAATAACAAAGAGTTGAGTAGATACTGGTGAAAAACGTTGCAAAATATGACTTTATTTTAAAGAATCAAAGTTATCCACAATACAACCTAAATTCTGTAAACATCCTTTATTATCAATTTCTAACACTACTCATGGAATGTAAATTTATGGCGAGTTATTAACACATATCTTTTAAAACCTACATACAGGTTATGTTATGATTATGTGAAATAAGAACATTAACATTTGTCTGTTGCTGATAACTTAAGGCTCGTTATCTGAGCATCTAGCGGTATCCGTACCTATCAGAGATAGATAACTTGACGGTGATCCTCTCGCATTTTAAATTTGAGGGATTTGTTCCGAGCAACAGATAGATGTTAGTGTTTTGCTTGTAAAATAACTCTATCTATGAGTATTTTTAACATATATTACATAATAAAAAACTGTGGATAGTAAAATAGATCACAAAATTTTAGAGATATAAAGTCAAATTAATTGTTTGTTTAGTACTGTTTTACTCCTCCTTTTTTTATGTTACAGTAACTTGATGAAAAACAACGGGAACGTCAATAAATACAACTTAGTTGGAACTATTTCGACCACCGCGAAGGGGGTCGGTTTTGTCGATGTGGAAAAAAAGCCGGGTGTTAGTGATGAAGAATCTATTCACATCGAAACCGGATTACTCAATACTGCTCTAAACGGTGACACCGTAGAAGTTTTTGTTGAAGAAAAGCGTGTCGCAGGCAAACTGGAAAAAGAGGGTAAAGTTTTGAGGGTGGTAAAAAGAGCGCGCGAGACTTTCGTTGCGACAGCTGAGGTTACAAACGGCAAATGTGTAGCTATTCCTGATGACAAGAAAATGTATACCAATATTACAATCGTTGACACAGATATTAAAAGAATAAAAACTGGCAGTAAAATCTTCGTAAAAGTTTTACCTTGGACTGATCCCAAAAAAGAGCTTACGGGAAATGTTATAAAAGTCTTGGGTCAAAAGGGTATTAATGACGTAGAAATGGAATCTATTGTTCTCGAAAAAGGTTTTGAAATCGGTTTTCCGGATAATGTAGAAAAAGAAGCGGAAGAAATTGGGAACACTCAAAAAAATATTAATCCCGAAGAACTAGCAAAAAGACACGATATGCGTTCAACACTCACTTTCACTATTGATCCTTTTGATGCAAAAGATTTTGACGATGCCGTTTCATTCAAGAAAATTTCAAATACTGAATATGAGATCGGTGTTCATATCGCCGATGTCTCACATTATGTTCGCGAAGGTAGCGCTCTCGATAAAGAGGCGATGAAACGCGGCTGTTCTATCTATCTAGTAGACCGCACAATCCCGATGTTGCCAGAAACTCTTTCCAATGATTTGTGTAGTCTAAATCCTGGTGCAGATAAAATGAGTTTTTCTGCTATTTTTACAATGGATGAACATGCAAAAATCAATTCTCGTTGGTTCGGTCGAACAGTTATCAACTCTGATCATCGTTTTACTTACGAGACCGCTCAGGCAGTCATAGATAATAATCCAGAAAATGTAAATAGATATTCTAATGGTTTGCAAACTGTAGAGTCTGTTAAACCTGGTTTGAAATATAGAGAGGAAATGTTGAAACTCAATCAATTGGCCAAAATTTTACAAAAAGAGAAGTTCTCCAAGGGTGCTATCGAATTTGAACAAGATGAAATAAAGTTTAGATTGGACAAAAGTGGCAAGCCAGTTGGTGTTGATATCAAACAAAGACTCGATACTCATAAACTTATAGAAGAATATATGTTGCTCGCGAACCGTGAAGTTGCAAAATATATTTTTGATTCAATCAAGAAAAAAGGTGGCAAAGATACAGGTGCGATATATCGTATTCATGATGTTCCTGATAAAGAAAAGATTACCAACCTTTCTATTTTCGTTAAAGCTCTTGGTTACGATTTGAAAACAAAAGATGGTGAAGTTACTGCAAAAGATTTCAATAATTTGTTAGATCAGATCGAGAATACTCCACATGAATCTTTGGTTCGCACAGCTGCTATCCGCTCTATGCAAAAAGCGATTTATTCTACAAAGAATATTGGCCATTTCGGTTTGGCTTTTGATTTTTACACACACTTTACTTCACCGATTCGTCGTTATCCGGATCTATTAGTACATAGAATTTTACATAAACATCTGAACAGTGAACCCTTTGGTGATAGAGATATTATTGCATTCCAAAAAATTGCTGATTCATCTACCGACAAAGAGATAGACGCCGCTGATGCAGAGAGAGCTTCGAAGAAATTGAAGCAAGTAGAATATATGAGTACAAGAGTTGGTCAGAAGTTCGATGGCACTATCTCAGGTATTACTAAATGGGGAATTTATGTTGAAGAAAAAGAAACGAGATCTGAAGGAATGATCGCTTATAGAAATATGGAAGATGATTATTATATCTTTGATCCAAAGACTTATTCTGTGACTGGTGAAAGAACAAAGAAGAAGCTTACTTTGGGAGACCCGATCAAGTTCAAAGTTTTGAGTGCAGATTTGGATAAGAAGACGTTGGATTATGGGGTCTAAAAAGTGAAGAGGTTTTTTATATTTCAATTATCGAGTATTGTCTGAGTGAGTATAAATTGCTTGGTAAAAAATGAGAGTGGGGCGGGATTGCTTAGGGCGAAGCCCTAAGCAATACCCGAATTTTTTACCTAGCAATTTAACGAGCGAGTTACGCAGATAATTAAAAAATAAAAAACCTCTTCACTTTTTAGACCTTATATTTTTATTAAATAAATATGTTAATTAGGCCCGTCTATGTTAAGATACTTCCAAGTGTTCTGCTAAGCACTTTGCCTGCTAATTTTTATTTGAACTAACTAATCTCTCGACTCCTCGACTAGCTCAGAGCAAGCTCGGAGCAAGCGAGTTCGAGTTAAAAAACTAAATATGTTAAATGAAATTAGACAAAAGTGTCGTGTGTTTTTGTTGCGATTAAAATTAGAAATAAAAAAGAGTTATAAAGCTGATTTATTCGTTTATGTTGTTTTGTTGGTTGTTTTTTCCGCTTGGCTTGGTTTTGCTTTGACTAGTGTTTATCACGGATCACAGTTCCGTGTGATTTATTCTTTGGATCAAAAAGCTAATAATAAAGAGATAATAAGTCTGATAGATAATGCCAATAGTTATATCTATTTTGCTATCTATTATTTTACAAAAGATGATATAGCAACAGCATTTATTCGGGCAAAAAAGCGCGGTGTAAATGTTTGGGGAATCACTGATAGAGAAGCAAGTCTGGGCAGTAATAAAAATATAATTGAAAAATTGAGAAACGCTGGTGTAGATATTGATGTGCGCAAAAATGATGAAGGAATTATGCACGTAAAAGCTATTGTTACAGATAAAGCTTATGCTTCTGGTAGTTATAATTGGACAGGTTCAGCAACTATTTCTAATGATGAGATATTGGAAATCGGTACAAATGAAGGTGTTCGAAAACAATATTTGGAGATTTTGAAAAAATTATTACAAAAAAATAAATAAACCTTAAATATGAAAAATATAATAATAAATCTTAAGAAAAATCCGTTAGTTGTTATTGGGATCGGTTTAGTTTTGATACCGGTTATTTATCTAGGAATTAGTAATAATTCAAGTGCTGATCTGATCAAACCTGCAAATGGACAAAATAAATCCAATGAAGTTTCTGGTAGTTTTTCCAAATCAACAGATGAGCTAAAAGAATATGACTTCAAAGAGGCGATCAATCATATCGGTGAAAATGCAAAAGTGACTGGCAAAGTTGTCAAAATTTATACCGCAAAAAGTGGCGTTACATTTTTTAACTTTTGTGAAAACTATAAAAACTGTCCATTTTCTGCTGTTATCTTTGCATCTGATCTAGAAAAGTTTGGTGACCTCAAAAAATATCAAAGAGATATCAAAATTTCAGGAATAATTAAATTATATAATGGAAAGGCGGAGATTATCTTGAATGATAAAGAGCAGGTGGAGTGATAAACAGAAACTGGAATCCCCGTGTTATAATATTCCAGTGTCCAACCATGCCCCCAACTACCCAAAAGTGACGATTACCAGCGTCTTGCGCGAGTACTTCCGCGTTGCTAGACCTTTCTGGTTGACGTTTATTGTTGTTGCAATTAGTGCGAATATTCCAGTGATCGCTGGTGGGATTATCGTCCCAATTTATTACAAAAACTTTTTTGATATTCTGACAGTAAAAGCTGATACTTCGATTATTGTACCTGAACTTGTACATACAATTTTCCTTATTTTAATAATGAATTTTATCGGTTGGGCAGGATATCGTTTCTTTGGTTTTGCTATGGTTCATTTGCAAACAGGTATTATGAATCGATTGCGTCAAGATTCCTACGAATATCTAATAGGCCATTCATATTCATTTTTTACAAATTCTTTTAGTGGATCTTTGGTCCAAAAGGTCAATCGTTTTATGCGTTCTTTCGAGAGAATGATGGATCGTTTCTTTGGGGAAATAATGCCAATTATAGTCAAAATTATTGGTATTTGTATCGTTCTCTGGTACATCCAACCAGTTTTTGTTTTTCTTATTCTTGGTTGGGTAACTTTTTATTTTATTCTTTCTCTCGTTTTTTCGAGATGGAAAATTCCTTATGATATAAAAAGTGCTGAAATAGAATCAAAAGCCACAGCCGCTCTCGCTGATAGTCTTTCAAATCATGTCACAATCCAGATGTTCAATCGTCATAGTTACGAATCGTCTATATTTGGTGAAGCAAATACCGCGCATACAAATGCTCTAAAAAGCAAGTGGAATGTCTCAAATTACATTGAGGCAATCCAAGCTTTCATGAACGTTGCGGTTGAGTTTATTATTTTCTATGTAGCGATAAAATATTGGAGTGCTGGAGCAGTCTCGATCGGAACTTTCGTTATGATTCAGATTTATATTCTCGGCCTTATGGATAGTTTTTGGGGTGGAAGTCGCATTCTTCGCGATCTTTACGAAGCATTTGGTGACGCAAAAGAGATGGTTGAGATCTTGCAAATGGATCATAGTATAAAAGATGCACATGGCGCCAAGCCACTTATGGTAACTTCGGGCCACATAGTCTTGGATAATATAAGTTTTGGTTTTAATCCAGAACAAAATGTTTTGGATAATATTTTATTGGACATAAAAGCTGGTGAAAGGATCGCTTTGATTGGACCTTCTGGAGCGGGAAAATCTACTCTTACAAAACTGTTGCTGAGATTATACGATATTCAAAAGGGGAAAATAGAGATAGATGGTCAAGATATTAGTCAGGTTACTCAAGGTAGTTTGCGTGAAGCTATCAGTTTCGTACCACAAGATCCGATCCTTTTCCACCGTTCGCTTCTAGACAATATTCGTTATGGTCAAACAGGTGCGACCGAAGAACAGGTTATCGAAGCGGCCAAACTTGCTCATTGTCATGAATTTATCTCGGCTTTGCCGGAAGGATACAATACTTTTGTTGGAGAAAGGGGCATCAAACTTTCTGGTGGTGAACGTCAAAGAGTTGCCATTGCTAGAGCAATTCTCAAAAATGCTCCGATACTTATCTTGGATGAAGCAACATCGAGTCTAGACTCTGCTTCAGAAGTTCTTATTCAACAAGCTTTGGATGTTCTAATGAAAGATAAAACGGTTATTGTTATCGCTCATCGTCTTTCGACAATTAAAAAAATGAATAGGATCATCGTTATTGATGGTGGTAAAATTTTGGAACAGGGAACACACGAAGAACTTTTGGTTAGGACAGATGGTATGTATGCCAAACTTTGGGCATTACAATCGGGCGGTTTCATCTCTTCTCTAAAAGAGTTTGAACCAGAATAGTGTTTTTATTATGTTATAATCATATAGTACTTAATAATCTTAATTAAATCTAATCATGTCCAAAATATCAGCTTTTTCTGGAAATATTGAAGAATTAACATTAGCAAATGAAAATTTTAGACAAGTTATCCATACTGCGCCACACTGTCAGTTGGTTTTGATGGCTCTTAAACTTGGTGAAGAGATCGGTACAGAATCACATCCCAATAACGATCAGTTTTTTCGTTTTGAAAAAGGTGAAGGCAAGGCGGTGATAGATGGTAAGGATTATGAGATCAAAGACGGTACAGCTATCTTGGTGTCTGCCGGAACAGTTCATAATATTTTGAATACCGGTGCGATTCCATTAAAGTTATATACGATATATTCACCAGCACACCATATAGATGGTAGAGTCCATGCAACCAAACAAGATGCAATAGATGACGTTGAGGATGAGACTTTTGGAAATAGTTAAATCTTAAATTTAAAAAATGCCAGACAAAGAAAAGCGTGTCCTGGGTCTCAATAAAAACATTTTTACCTTAGGCCTCACTAGTTTTTTCAACGATTTTTCTAATGAAATGATCCTTGCTGCTTTCCCAGCATTTTTTACTTCAGTACTCAAATCTGGTGCAGCTTCTCTCGGTCTCGTAGAAGGTATAGCTGATGGAGCGGCAAATTTTCTCAAAATTTATTCTGGAAATCTATCTGATAGGATTCAGAAACATAAAATCTTTATTTTGATCGGTTACGGTTTGTCAGTAATTATTCGACCGTTTTATATTTTGACAGGAAGTGTGGGGGCCGTTCTCGGGTTACGAGTTATAGATCGTGTAGGAAAGGGTCTTCGTGAACCACCACGTGATGTCCTGATCTCAGCTTCGGTACCGCGAGAAGAGATCGGTAGATCTTTCGGCTATCATCGCGCAATGGATCGGGCGGGAGGGATATTGGGCCCACTTG
>Ga0163154_10001570_pt1 | contig 35124 bp, 66 predicted proteins | sample OliLakLV19MP9P1_FD_148649 | JGI IMG/M metagenome (GOLD analysis project Ga0163154, IMG submission 148649) | Freshwater microbial mat bacterial communities from Lake Vanda, McMurdo Dry Valleys, Antarctica - Oligotrophic Lake LV.19.MP9.P1 | ecosystem: Environmental > Aquatic > Freshwater > Lake >... | reverse complement strand
CCCTCAGGCGGAACCGGCGTCGGCGCGAACGAGGGCTCACTCTACCTTCGCGACGGCGGCGCGCTCGGAGAGCTGTACCTCAAGACGGGCGCCGCCAATACGGCATGGAGCCTGGTCTCGACCGGCGCCGGTGCGACCACACTCCAGGACGCGTACAACAACTCGGCAGCGCCAGCGACGATCGTCGCGACAGCCGCCAAAGCGATCACGCTCAGCAACGCGGTCGACGCGACCAACGTTCTCAACGTGAACCGCACGTTCGCAGGGCTCGGTGTCGGCATCAACGTCGTCATGGGCGCCACCACCACGGGCTTCGGCATCAACGTCGCTCAGACGGTCGGTGCGACCGGCGCCGGTATTCAGGTGATCCATACCACCGGCTCTGGCATCAACATCGTTCAGAACACCGCCAACTCGGGCAACGGTCTGACGGTCACGCAGGGCCTCCTCGGCCTCGGCACTGGCATCGTGTCGTCGCACCTCGGCGGCCTTCGCGCAGCCGAATTTCGCAACAACAACGGGACCGTCGGCGGGGTGCTCATTGCCGCCGACGGCACGGGCGCGAGCCAGGCGCTTGAAGTTGTCGCGGGCGGTAGCCACGTAGGCATGTCCATCGTCTCGCAAAGCAGCGACGCGATGATCGTGGACTCGATGGCCGGTGGCAACATCGTCGACTTCCGCAGAAACACGGTGTCGGTCCTGACCATCAACGGTCCGGGTAGCATCATCGCCGCGCCGACGAGCGGGCTGAACTTCACTGTCGACACTCTCGGCGTGGGAACGATCTCCCTCGACTCCGCCGCCGCGTCGAACTTCACCGTCTCCGGTGCAACGGCCGACCTGACGCTCGGCGCACGTGCCGCGACGATCACGCTGAACCAGACCGGCAACACGATCCTCGTCGGCTTCATCGCGACGTCGATCGTCGGCGCGCTGAATGAACTGAAGCTCGCTGCGACCCCCGGCGCAACCGTCGTCACGTTCACGACGAGCAGCGCGACCGCAGGACAAGCGGTGAAGATCACCGGGCCCAGCGCTCTCGCAGCCGCGGACGCCGACGACGGCGAGAGCCCGACGATCGGCATCCAGCTGAACGGCGTCACACCCTTCCAGGTCGTGGTCGCCGGCAAGGTCACGGGCCTTGCCGGTCTGACGATTGGCGCCCGCTACTTCTTCTCGCAGGCCCCCGGCGCGATTGTCACGACGGCTCCGACCACAGCGGGAACGCTCGCGCGTCGCGTCGGCTGGGCAGATACGGCGAACAGCCTGGTCGTCAGCGTCGGTGACGGCTACATCAACTGACCGAACGTCGGGCTTCCAACCTCGCGTTGGAGGCCCGTCCCGACAGCTGAAAATGACCGCTTCGCTCAAAGCGCAGAAGATGGGTAATTGATGCCTGCCGTTCCCCTCAAGATAGCTAGCGGCACGGTCCGGCAGCTCGTGAGCAATGAGACGCTCTCGGCGGACGGCGTCGAGCCGAGGTCCGGGCCTGTGCTGACGTTGGGCGGCGCAGGCACTACGGACTTGCGCATCGACCAGGCCGGCAGCTCGGCGTCGATTCTGGTCGGTCCGAGCAATCCTTCGAACGCGGCTATCCCGGCGGTTGAGGGGTCGCTCTACCTGCGCCCTACGCCTGATGCAGGGCAGCTGTGGCTCAAGACGCTGACTAGTCCGCAGGTGCAGTGGACGCAGATCGCTGGCCTGAATGTCGTGGGCCCTTTCTTCACGAGCGTGTCGGCAGATTTGTATCCGACGAACTCGGCACTGCTGATGGACACCGCGTCCGGCCCGACGCAGGTTACTCTGCCATTTCCGGAAAAAGATCTGTACTACGTGGTCAAAGACTCCAGCGGTAACGCGGATGTAAACCCGATCACCATAAAGCCTCAAGGCAGTCTGATAGATGGGCAAGGCTCGTACGACATCGACACGAAGCTCGGCGTCGTGCGCCTCGGATGCAACGGAAAGTTTTGGTGGATACTATGAGGAGAAGTGACATGCTTCGAGAGTGGCTGTATGCCGTGATTCGTGAGGTCTCGAAGCCTCCGCTGTGGTTGTGGGCTATCGCTGGGACGTCGGTCGTACTTCTCGGGGCGTGTGCGGAAGCAGATAGCGTAGGTGAGTTCGGGCACCTCGCGCTCAGTAATGCGCCGGGCATTCTAACTGCTATCGCGATAGCAATCCGCGCCCAGAGTAAGATCCGCATCAGCGACGCCGAACGCGACCGCATCGCAGCCGCCGCCCACGCCGAGTCAGTGAGCGCGATGGCCTCTACAATGCGGTCCATGCGCGCCGACCTCGACACCGCGCAGAGCGCCGCGCAAGACGCACTTCGCCGCGAGCGCGAAGCGCGAGAGCACGCGAAAAAGCTCGACCAGCGCTGCGACGCTCTCCAACGTGAGCTGAGCGACATGCAGCGCGTTCTGCGCGCCGGTGGAATCCCCGTCGGCTGAACCCTCGTTCGTGCGTCGGGCGTTACCCGACAAGATCATAGAGGTACCCATCCTGTCTTTTGGTGGACTCGGCGGGAATCGAACCCGCGTCCACGACTTCTACTTGGACAGATCACCACGCGCGTCTTCACGATTCCAGGTCACTTGGGGTAGACCTGCGGTTCCTGACGAACCTTTCACCCCGATCGTGCGGTTTGATAAGTCCGCGCGATCACACCGCCTCCACCAGCTCCGTCTTTAGCCTCTTCGGTCTGCCCAGAGGTTTTGCCCAGTTCGTATTACGCCCACGAAGAGATCTACTAGGCGACTCTCTTCGTGGACGGCTCACGCGGCGATTGCCGAGGGAGCGTAGCTGTTATCGTTGGCAGCTGACGTAGGTCGATTTTTTTACCAGGCCCTTCGACCAACCTGGACGCGCGATCTGTCTTTTCGTTGCCGTGTCGAAACCAGTGCGAGCCCATTCTATCTTGTCAGCCAGTCGTTGTCGACCTCCCGCTGCGGCACGCAGCACATTCGGCGCCTTCGCTTGCGCAAATTAGCACATCCGCCGCCCAAGTCACACCCGCTGTAGACGGACGCATGCGCCGGTTCTCCGTATGACCGCAACCCGGCATGAAGACCTGGTAGATGCGAGTCATATCTGCCGCGTTCTGGTATGCGATGATTTTGTCCATTTTTACCTAACGTCGCGCCACATGCCGATCCACGCCGACGAACGGCAGTTCGCCGCGGATGATGGCGTCGCGCTGCGTGTGGCCGGTGAAGTTGATGCGTGTACCGTGGCCCAGGGTGAAGCCGGCTGTCTTCGAGTAGTTCAGCGAGTTGTCGTCTTCGAGGTTGCCGGGGATGCGCGCGAGGATGGCTGGACCTTGTTTTCGCATCGCCGCAAGCAGGCCGAACTTAGAACGCTGCATGGTGTAGCCGATCAGCATTTCGTGCCCGTCGGGGAAGGTGACGGAGACCTCGTATCGCGTGCCGTAGTTTTTGAGCCACGTGAGTTTTTCGAGTTTGGTCGGTTCGTTCGCCCGAAGGCGCGGATGGTGGGAGGTGCGGCGGTGAGACATAGAGTGAGTATACACGGAAAAAAAAAAAGGGGGGACGCAAGCTAGTACCCGTCGCGGAACCAGCCGGCGCCTTGGTATGCGATGATTTTGTCCATTTTTACCTAACGTCGCGCCACATGCGCGGTTGTGGCCGCGCGAAAGGTGAGTGCTGTTCCACCAGATCGGCCCTTCGGCGCAGTTCTGCCACTTCGGCAATCGAAGGTCGGCGCACAAGCACCTTATCTAGGCCGGGAATGTCTAGGCGCGGAAGCACCAACACCCAAAGGGATTTACTCATGTCACCCCCACATCAGTTCGTGCGCCCCTTCGGGCAACTTGGCGAACCACTCCTCCGCATCCCACTGCTCGCCGCACTTCGTGCAGAGATACGTCAGGTGGACCCCTGACTTCCCGTTATCCTCGCACCCCCCGCGCTCACCACACGCGGGGCATTCTCGCCCGGTGGCGATCGTGTTGATCCGGAGTATCTCGGTCATGGTCATGTTCGCTCCAGTGATAACAACGTAGCGCGTTCGTCGCACGCGTCAAGTTTTTATTTTCTGACGGCACGGATTCGACGTAGGATACTTTTCAGTTCCGTCTCAATGTTTTTCAATACGCGCACACTGGCGGCCTCGGCCATAGCCTCCGCCATGGCCTCCGCCATGGTGGGCCCGGCCACGGCGGGCTTGGGCTTGGGCTTGGGCTTGGGCTTGGGCTTGGGCTTGGGCTTGGGCTTGGGCTTGGGCTCGGGCTTCTCTTCCATGCCGGGCGAAGGTCTCCACGATCGGTGCTCTCTTGCGAGCGCGCCGCACTTCGCGCACACGTCGTGGGCGTAGAGGAGACACAATTCCAGCGTGCAAACGGTGTGTAGCATCGCCCTGTGTAGCACAATGCGCCCATAGCACAAGATGACCCCCGCTTTACTTGACGATATTTTTCTAGTACGTTGCGGAGCATGACCTACAGCCACCTGGGCACCGATCCTCCGAGCGCATACCCACCCATCATACCGGCGGCGACGGAGCGCCCTTACGCGGTGATGCCGGTGTGCAATGTGCAACGGCACTTGATCGGAGCTGGCGCGCGGATTACCGCGGACGGGACATGGGGCACTCAGAGCAAGACGGCGATGGTGAATTTTGTACGCGATCGACCGCTGGCGGAGTCGACTGCGGTACACCCGAGCGGCCTCCCGAGCTTCGGTAGTCGCAGCGACTACAAATTTGAAGGACAGAAGCTGCGCATCCCCGCCGCGTATGTGACGGCGTTTCCTCCGATGGCGAACGTGGCGTGTCGTACGGGTGCGACGAACCCGCTGGTTGCAGATCTGCCGACGTCTCCGAGCGACGTCATCCCTTGGGTCTCGGAGCGGGCGTCGAGTGCAGCGGCCTCGCCGTGGCCGTGGGTCGTGGCGGCGGCTTTGGCGGGTGGTGCAGGCTACTGGTGGTGGAAGAAGACGCGCCCGTGAACCCGCTAGAAATTCTATACTGCTGGCAGTCTCTCCTCGTCGCGTCTGCGGCGGTAGGGCTGACACAGCTCGTGAAGACGGCGTACGACGTCTATCGCGGGCGCAAGGCGCCGATTGATACCGACACCATCGGAGACGCGAGGCGGGTCGGAAAGTCGGTGCGCAAGGCCGAGGGTAGTGTCTTGGTCAACCGGGTCATCTTGCCTGGATGTCCGATTCTATTCGGAGTTTTGTCAGCCCTGGTCATTCCAGCGCGGCCAGATCCCATCATGGCGTATGTGACCGCCCACCATCTCAGCGTTTTCTCCGCTATGAGCATCTACGCGGGATGGGGCGCAGCCTGCGGACAGTTCGCCGATTATATTTTCACCCGAGCGAAGAAGACGCTTGGTAGAGACACGGACGGAACATGACCTACCACCGCGCATCAGCATCGGGGCTCCACGGTTTCAACACCAGCACCAAACCAAGAGGGGTGCCGCCGGTGCAGCCGCAAGTTCCAACTGTGCCTGCGTTCAAGATGCAGTTTCAGCCTGCGGCCCAGATAAAGCCTGCGTTCCAGATGCAGTTTCAGCCTACGTTCATCAGCGCGAGTGTAGATGCCGCGATTGCTGCCGGTGCAGGCGCGGCGGCGAGGAGCACGTTCGACGCCATCGTGCCGTCGAACTGCGCCGCTGTGATCGCACGCGACGCGGCTCTTCCGCGCTGGGAGCCGCCGCCCGCGCTGCTGCCTGCGGGATCTTTCGTCGCGTACGTTGTACCTGTCGTGAAGTGGGATGACGCGGCGGTCGGCTCCCAGCCTTACAAGAAGCTCATGGGTGAGATGGCGTTCCCCGGTCCCGGTTACACGGCGCGCATGAACAAGGCGCTCTCGAACGAGCAGGCCAATATAGCGAAGTACGGACCACTGCCGACGCAAGCGCAACTTGATGAGTTCGCAGCGAATCAACGGCGCACTGGTGGAGCGCCAGGAGCGTCGGCAAATTGGCACATCGGCCCCATCCTGCAAGAATTTCGCGACCGTCAGAGACCCGGCGTGCCGGGCACTCCAGCGGACATCAGCAACAGGATCGGAACCGTTACACCGTTCTGGTTCGAGCGTCCGGGCGACAGAGCTTCGCGCGGCGCGCTGGTCATGGTCGTGCAGGTAACCGCCGAGACAAATACGGAAGCACTCACGGCATGGGTGCAGGCGAATATGTCACGGGCCATAAACGACAACAAGATGGAGTCGATATTTCCGCTGCCCGTTCTGCTGGGATTCAAGTCGTGGGGCGACCGTACATCGCAGGCACAGATCGCTGATGCGGTCGAGCGGGTGCGTAGGTCGCTTGGGCAACTTGCCGTCGGCTTCACTGTAGGACTCCAGGGGTTGACGAAACTTCGCCAAAAGCTGGCGACTTCGGAACTCAAGCTGATCGCTGTCGTACAGCAGGTTCGATCCGGCATCACGGCCGCGGCTGCGGCCCCGGCTCTTACCGCCTCGCTAGACGCCGCGACGGCGACTCTGGCGACGCTCCCCGCGTCGGTGACCGAGATTTCCCAGCTGGAACCTGCCCGCAAGACTGTGTCGGATATTCTCCGAGTCGCAGACGGCGCCGACAGGCAGCTCGCGCTCATCCAGCTCGCGATTTCTCGCGGTCCGACCATCGGCCAGGAGATGAGCGCGCTGCGCGCTGAGTACACACCTGAGAAGGTCATCGCTATCGCCATGCCGGAAGCAGAGGCGCTGGCGGCCCGAGCACCTTTCGCGGAGCAAGCCGAGCGGACTCGCTGCTCCGCGCTGTCTCAGCTCAAGCAGGCAGCGGGAAACGCGTTCGACTCGCTCGCCCGCGCGACGACAGAGGCCCTTCAGATTTCGAGCACGCTCGATTTGCCGGGTCTACAGGCCGCGGCGAACTCGGTTTCCGAGCGCGTGGCAGCGCTTCGTGCGGCGGCAGCGGCAGCGAGCGCCGGACTCGACGAGAAAGAGAAGGAGCTAGGGCTCGATTTCTATCTCCGAAACTTCTACGGCCTGCCCGTGTGGGCTTGGGGCGCGGGCGGTGCGGCCGTGTTGCTCGGCGGCGCGCTTATCGTGCGGCGCATCAAGAACAAGTGATGGTCCCCAAGCTGCGCGATATCGTGCAAAGCGGTGGGTTTCCCGCCGCTGCGGTGGGTTTCGGTATTCTTGTGATCGTGGTCGCCTTCTCCTTCGGACGTGGCTGCGATTCGTGTTCCTGCGCAGCGCCTGTGCTGGCGCCGGTAGGCATCGACGCGGGCCCCGGCGAGGTGGTCATCAATACACGACTCGCCGAGACAGAGCGCCAGGCACGGGCGGAGATCGATAAGATCAACGCCGCACACGACAGAGAGATTGCCGCCTTCACAACGCGCCAAGAGGCGGAATACCGTGAGATCGAGACGCAAGGCCCTGAAGCGCTGAGCCATTGGTTCAGCAACTTCAATCGAAGTTTGCGAGACGGAGGCAAGCCACGATGAACCGTACGATCTGCTCCGCACTGGTGTTCGTCGCGGTTCTATTTCTGACATGTGTCGCGCAGGCGCAAGTCGCAGAGATCCCCTACCTCTCCCAAGGACGTCCCGCCCCCTTCGAAGGTTTTCTCGTCCGCGGGCCAGACCTCGCAAACTGGAAATCTCGCATCGAACTGCTGGAACACCAGCTCACCCTCGACGTATCCACAGAACAACGCATCGCCGAAATCCGCGTCTCGCTCGAACAAGCCCGCACACAAGCCGCAGAAGCCCGTCTCGTCCTCCGAGAGCGCCTCTGGCGGGAACAGGCGACGACGCTCTCTCGCGACCTGGCAGAAGCTCGTAAAAACGCGACACGAAGCTGGTGGGAGAACTCCACACTTTGGTTCTCTCTCGGAGTCATCTTGACTACCGCGCTTTCCGTGACACTCACCGTCCTGTGAACACCAAAACCCGCACCGGCGAAGCCTTCGCCGCTCGCGCTGCCTCCATTCCCGAAGTCGGCCCTCGCACCACCTGCATTGTTTGCGGCGGCGCACGGGTACAGGCACCATCGCGGATCGTCGCTTGCGGTGGGTGCTCCGGTCGAGGATACGTAGACCCGAGAATACTCCCGCGCCAGAAAAGACTTGACGCGCGAGACGCTCGTGATACACAAGACGAATGAAGCCAAACACGCTGGTCTGGTTTGATTGTGAAACGACGGGGCTGGATGCGGGGTCTGACTCGCTGCTCGAAGTGGCGGTGGTCCTGACCGACGAGAATTTGGTCGAGCACGCGCATTACCAGCAGGTGTTGCCGTTCGACGAGGAGATATCGGACGACTGGGTCCGAGATCAGCACACCAAGAGCGGGTTGCTGGCTGAGTGCCGCGCAGTCGTTCCTGTCGGCAACAGGGCCGCTGCACAGCGCTCTGCGTTGGGGATCGTCGAGTTTCTTCTCGATCACGGGATCACAGACAAGATCGGCGTGCTCGCCGGAAGTTCGATCCATTTCGACCGCGCCTTCGTCAAGCGACACATGCCACCGCTCGACGCGCACCTCCACTACCGTATGGTCGACGTGAGCACCCTCAACGAACTGGCCATGAGGTGGGCGCCCGACGTGTACGACGGACGTCCGACGGTCCCGCGAGAGCAAATTGCGCACAGGGCTATGCCCGACATCTTAGGCTCGATCGAAGCGCTGCGCTATTATCTCGCGGCGGGCCTCTTCGGGCACGCGCGGTGAGGCGCGTCTATCTGCTCGTGCAGACCACGCGAGATGGCGACGAGCTGACCACCATGGCGTTTGCTTCTCGCGAGGCCGCGGAGGCGAAGCGCGAGAGGCTCTACAGCTCGCCGCCGGGCGGTGTTAGCATCGAGGCCGCGCTCGGCGTCGCTTTTTTTGTCCGCGAGATGCGGATCGAAGACGATGCCGTGGGAGAAGACGGAGCGTGGCACCCTGTGAAGGAGAAAAAGTGAAGCCGCTTACAGTGACGTTTACGACACCTACACGGTGACGTTCTGGAAGGGTCGGGGCGCCAATATCAAGAAGGTCGAGACGTTCGACACGGTCTACGCGGACCAGCTCAAACGTCTTTTCGAGACCGTGACCGGGCTCTACCTGAGCCTGTAGTAGTCCTCGCACGCTGATACGCACGGGAGCAGTTCAGGCAAAGCCAGGAGCCATACGGCATGTACCGGCGATGCCACTCACGCAGGCAGCCTCGACACTTGGCTGTCTGCCCGAGATTTTTTTCTTGATCGGTCGGTGGCTGGTACTCGATGTCGGGAAGTCGCGGGCGGGCCATGTCGGGGAAGAGTAGCAAGCGGAGAGCACGTATGCGAGACACAAAAATGATTGCAGACGGCGAAGAAACGGCGGTGTCTTACGGCTTTTCCGTGTCTTTTGATCGCGAGGAGGACGGACGCTGGATTGCCAGCGTGAGCGAGTTGCCTGGTGTGTCTGTGTATGGTGCGACGCGGGAGGAAGCGCTGCTGTCGGTCCAGGTGCTGGCGCTTCGAGTCATCGCGGATCGTTTAGAGCACGGGCACGGGCTAAGCTCTTGCGTGGGTACGTAGCGGTGCGGATCGTGGGGTGGTAGACTACTGCGGTGCTCCAGCTGCTGCGATTCCCTGTGCTCGGACCTCCTGGCTGGGAGGCCCGAGAGACGTCCGCGAGAGAGGACGGGACTCCGTGTCCGACGAGCGGCAGCGGGTACAGGTCCGCAGGTGCGCAGCACCCCGCGGAGCGGCCCGTCCTGTACGACTCGTTCGCGGAGTTGCGCCGAGGCGATACCGTTGGTCACGCCGCGATGGACATCACGTGCGCTTACGGCGCCCCCGTGGTGGCGAGCACGGACGGGAAGATCCCCCTACAGGTCCGGATGGCCGGACAGATTTACCCAGGCGCCGGAGCGAGCCCGAAGGGCGGTAACTACGTGTGGATTGAAGACCCTTTGGGCTTCCGCCACTACTACGCTCACATGCGTAACGTACGCGTCTTGCCGGGGCAACTCGTGAGGGCAGGAGACCTCCTCGGAGAATGCTCCGACACAGGCAATGCGCGTGGGAGCTGCCCACATCTGCATTACGCCATTACCGACAAGAACGGCGTGAAAGTGAATCCGTACAAGTTCTTGTTGCCGCTCTACAACAGAGGCGATTGGCGAACAGAACCCAACACGATGTCAGGCTTCCCTTGGTTTCCTCTGGTCCTCGCCGCGGTCGCTGCCGGAGTCTTCTATCTGACTGTCAAAAAGTCTTGACGCATAGGTCCGACGCGCTAAGATGCGGTCTATGCGAAACAACGACGGGTGGATTGGTGAGACTTCTGCGGCTACGGTACGTTTGTTGTACCTGGATATCAAAGTAGCGACCAATCTCTTGCACGAGCGAGAGTTGATTTTTAGCGTGGCTGCGCTGACGGGGTGCGATGGCCGACGACGTAGTGTAGTGCAACGCGAGATGACGCGTCGGAATTGGGGCACGTACGATGTCGACACAGATATCTGGTCTCTCGATCCACTCAAGGTGCGCGCTTATCTCGCAGAGCAATATATGGGCGACGAGGCACCCCCCCTGTGATTGACGAAAGCAAGCTGCTCAAGCGTGATGGCGACGTGCTGGCTGTTCTCCGCCCGAGCGATCCGCAACGAGCCCTCGAAAAAGCGCGCCTCGCAAAGACGCAAGAGGACATGGACAAGGTTCTACTGGACCCCACGCAGACCTACACGTTCGTCGGCCTCGCGTCTCTCGATGCGAAGATCCTCGATCCAGCCACAGGCGAAAATCTCGGCGATCTACGACCCGGAGATTCGTTCGTACCTTTCGAGCACGTAAAAGCACTGCCGAGGCCGTCATGACGACCGGAGTCGAGAATACGCCGGAGATCACCGCGCTGCGTAAAATACTCGCGCTGGCGCTCCGGCTGCGGAAGACCGTCCCCACCAGCGCCGCGCACCTCGTCCGGTTTTGCGCGACGGCTGGTGTGGTGCCGACGGTGCGCGAGATGCTCGCGGTCGAACCCGTCGATGACGAGCGGGCGGACAAGCTGCCTACCATTCGGACGTGCGGCGGGTGCGCGTACTGCGCAGCGACGCTAGAAATCGACAAGGGCGATGACTTCACGGACCTGGAGTACGTACACGAGCAGGCGCCGTGCGAACTCTCCGCAATGCGCCGCACAGAACGAGACAAGCCACCGCCGCTATGGTGTCCGCTGCGCACCCAGATCCTCGACGGCGTGACTGGTCAGCTCCGCACCACACCTATACCCCCCAACTGCATCGGTACGCTTGTCCACCCGCCCAACGACATCTGCCCACGCTGCGACCGCTGAAAAGGAATCAAGCCAATGAACAAGACGATCTTAGGCACGTGTGCAATCTGTGGGGGTCCGGTGACGGTACCTCAAGCATGGTTGAGTGTGGTGCCGCCCGTGCCGTGCTGCGATCAATGCGGCGCAAGAGCCAAGGCGCATTACGGTCCGGCGATCGAAATGACCCCTGTTGCGACACCGCGCGTCACGAACTCCAGGGAGTGAGAACGATCATCGCAGGGTCGCGGTCACTACTGCCCGCATGGCCCATTCCTGCAAAGCCTGACGCGCGAGCCAGGATGCAGGAAGTCCAGGAAGCGCAAAGACAACGCCTCCTGAATATCATCTCAGCGTGCATCGAATCCTTCGGTGTGGCGCCGACGGAAATTCTCTCAGGGAGAGCGATCGGGGTCGACGAGGTCGGAGAGCTATGGGCGATGAGGCACCGTGTTCCGTTACGTCTGTTTCCGGCAGATTGGCACAGCCACGGCAAAGCAGCCGGTCCGATCCGTAACCAACAGATGTCTAAGAATGCGGATGCGCTTGTGCTGATCTGGGACGGAAATTCCCGAGGAAGCACGAACATGAAGCAGATCGCACAGGCCGCGAAGTTGGCAATCGCGGAAATGATACTGGAGCCGCTGTGAGCTACGATTTCAATGTCAGCGGGGCCTTGCTGCACCAGCTCCTCCGCGCGACGATCCCAGCAATGTCCAGACTAGACCCTACCATGATGCAACTGCGCATCGAGGTCGCGAAAGGCGAGCTGAGCTGCACTACCACGGACGGAGGACGCCTGCACCACGCCACCGTAGTAGGTTTTGGGGAGGAATCCATGCACTCCGAGCCAGACGGCGTGCTGTTGATTCCTAGCGGACTCGTGGACACACTGCTCAGCGCTTGCTCAGAACACATCCGACACAACGACGGCCCGCTCAGGGTGCAAGGGTCGAAGTACGCCGCGAGTGAACACGCGTTCCCCGACCACAGCAAACTACTGTCGCTGCCGTTCGACGGCGACGCCATCGAACCCCTATGCCTCCCCGTGGCGTTCGTGGCGGACGTCGGAATGTCGATGACGCAAATCGCTGCTCGCGAGTGTTTTTTCCGATACAGCCGCCGACCTCGCCGCGCGATTCAGATCTTCGGTGAAAACACCACACGTTTTCACCACAAAACGCTCACCTGTCTGGTTTCACCTTCACGGTTGTGAGGAATAAGATCATGAAAGTCGTCAGCGGCCTCATCTTCCGCGATGGACTGCTGCTCTTACAACAACGCTCCATCCACCGCGACTACTCCCTACTGTGGGAGACACCCGGTGGGAAAGTCGAGCCCGGCGAGACGCAACGTGAAGCACTTTGCCGTGAGCTGGAAGAGGAGCTAGGGCTCGTCATCCCTCCAAGAAAAACGCGCAGGCTGTCGACAGAAACCCTTTTACCCCCGGAAGTGCATATCGCTGTCGAAATTACCTACTACAAGGTGACAGTACCTCGCAAGTGGCAACCAAAACTACTCGACGCGGTGGGTGTGGGATGGTTCTCGCGGGAAGCCTACCTGACCCTCCCGCTGATCCCTGGCAACATTCGTATCCTTCCCGCGCTTTCGTGTGATTGGGATTTCTATAGCGGAAAATAAAAGACTTGACGCATTAGGCGTATGGTGATATTGGGGGGAATGAGCGATAACAAAAAGTCAGCCCTACAGGTCGTTAGCGGCCTGATTTTCCGTAACAGACAACTACTGCTCCTGCAACAACTCTCTGAGCACCGCGACTCCCCACTGCTGTGGGAGACGCCGGGGGGCAAGGTTGAGCGCAGCGAGACACGCCGCCAGGCACTCTGCCGTGAGCTGGAAAAGGCGCTGGGCCTCTATATTTCGCCTCGAAGAACTCGTAAGTTCGAGACGATAGTTACACCCCCTTCGGCAACGCACGGCATAGTCAAGGTCACCTTCTATCGGGTGAATGCGCCCGAAGAGTGGCAACCGAAATTGCTTCACGCGGCAGGTGTCGGATGGTTCACGAGAGAGATGTACCAAGCGCTGCCGTTGATCCCAGGCAACGCTCACATCGTGGATCAACTTCTGGCGGATTGGGATTTTTTGAGCATGTCGCCCCCGCCGCCGATTGTCCCGCCGAGCGGGACGCATTGCAGCACCCACTGTTGCCCGATTCATGGCTGCAAATACGGGCATAAAAAATGCCTGGTGTGGACTGGCCAGGTAGGGCGGGAGAAGGACGTCGGCTGGTGCCAGGAGCCGGGCCTAGTCACCGATCCTGAGATGTGCAGACGACCAGGGGAGACCATGCCAGGGCTTGACTACCACGACTACTGAAAAGGAGGTCAAAATGACCCGCAAAATCACGATCAAGAACGAAGGTTTGACGCCATACGAGCCGGTCGATCCGCTGACGCTCAACCGCGAAGGCAAGCGCGCACGCCCGCGCAACACAATACGCGCGCTGCACCAGTGGCCGATGTGTGGTACGAACGACGGGGCCGGCGCCGGCCTCGTCGTTCGTACCACGACTACAGAGAGGGCAAAATGACCTGCAAAATCACGATCAAGAACGAAGGTCCGACGCCACATGTCGTCGTCGTCTGCACGGTGGAACACAACAAGTCGACGAAGCAAACGCTCGCCGCTGGTGAGGCGTGCGAGGTGACTCTATGGGACAGCCGTAATGTGCTTGTGTCTGAGATACCGATGTCTGAGATACCGAAATGAGCGATAACAAAAAGCCAGGGCGGGAGAAGAAGGACAGCGGCATGAGCAAGCTGAGAGCGCTCATGTTCCATGGAACCGTCGCTAGTTTCAACGAGTTCGACGCCTCATACCTAAGCGCCGGGGGGGCCTACGGCGCAGGGTTCTATTTCACCAACAACGAGCCGCTGGCTCGCACGTACTCGGACGGAGCGGACCCCGTCCGGGCCTACCTGTCACTCAAGAATCCATGGGTCGTCGATCTCGACGACTATTACGACATGGAAAGCCGGAGAGTGTTCCGGCAGAAAGGCGCTCGTGAACGGCTTATGCACTCTGGCTACGACGGTGTGATCGTCAAGGAGGGCCGGTATCGCGAGGCTGTCGTGTACTCGCCTCAGCAGATTAGGATCGTGAGGTGACCGGGAGAGAAAAAACTTCTTGACGCAAGCGACGGGTGTGCTAGTCTGTGAGTTGCGAGGGGACGATCATGACTCACACCGCGATGACCCCAGAGACAGAGATGGCCCTGAGAGCGATGTGCGATGCTTGCACCGCGGTGCAGACGCTCGCTTGGGAGGGCACGGCGTACGTGGCGGCTGCGGCGCGGAAGGCGGCGCGATGAGATCTGCCGCGAGCAACCTCGTCCTGTGGCACGGCGCGCACCGATGGGAGGGGCCCGTCGAGGTGCGCGAGCAGAAGCGGGGGCACAGCGAGCACGGCCCTGGCGTGTACCTCACGACCTCGGTGCAGACCGCGCGGAGGTACGCCAGGGGCGGCGGCGCGATCGTGCGCTTTGAGATTGACCCGCGCGTGCGGTGGCTTGAGCGCGGCAACGACGGGCTGCCGCTTGACGAGGTGGTGGAGTGGCTGAAGTCGCGCCGTAACCTGCGTGGGCGTGACGTGATCATCGAGCACCTGCGCGGCCTCGCCAGCCGCCGGCCCGATCCGTCGCGCATTCAGGCGGCTTGGCTGCTGAACTTGATGGTCAACGAGAACGCCGCGAGCGGCGCGCACGGCGTCGCGCTCGCGAAGTTGCTCGTGCGATACGGCATCGACGCCTCACACGCGAAAAACAGTAACGATGAAGACTGGGTGGTGATATTCAACCCCGACGTCGTCGTGAAGGTGGAACGCGTGTCTGGTTCGACGAATCACGGCGACGCGCCCCGCGTGCTACGCCAGCTGGAGGGGCTGTGAGCATCAATATCACCGTTCGAGATCGCTCTGCGGGGCAGATCGTTCTTGCGGTCGACGAGGCAGAGGCTCGCCAGTTGATCGACCACATCGCTGGGCTGCTCGGTCTGTGCGTGGTGCTGCACCCTGCGGCCCCGACGTCCCCCCTCTCCAGGGGGCTCGTGGTCGAGTGCTGGAACAAAATGTTGGACACCCATCCCGAACATCCTTCGCGCTTCATTTATGCGGTCAAGCTGATCCGCGAGCGCGCTGGGTGCAGCTTAGCGGACGCTAAGCAGGCCATGGAAAAAGAGGGGCTCGGCTTCCACAGCACCAACCGGCTGCGCCCATGACCGAACCGTCAATAGCGCTTTGGAGATGATGGACTCCCAGCTGCAACCCTAGCGCTTCTTCGGCTTTCCGAAGCCCTGTGCGACGGCGATTGTGGGGACGATGACGGGGAAGAGACCGCCGAGGAAGGACCACCCGATCGCCCATCCCACCGAGCCACCGTTGCGCTTGTAGCCGTGGTAGCCGGCCACGGCCGAGCTTGCGAGGCTCGCCACGTACCAGACGGTCCGGAAGGTGCCACCAGGGGGTGAAATCCCTGAGCGTGAACCATCCGCGTATTCCATCACACGCTGCGGAGGGGCGGATCCAGATGCACGCATTGCGCGCAGCTGCTCGTCAAAAGATGTCGGAATGGGAGGCGCGGCAGGCGCGGCAGGCGCGGCAGGCGCCAGCGGTGTTTTTTCAGTACCGAGCCCGAACTGCCTGCGGATCGGAATGATGGTTGCGTAGGTCATCGCAGGAGTCTCCAACGTCCGCGACGACCTGTCAAGGCCGCGGGTTTTGCCGAACCGGACGCATATGCTTTTCATTAGAAACAACTTGACGCACGCGACGTGTCTGATAGAACGATCGTTATGGACAACAACACGCAGACGCAGATGGACGTGGACATGAGCGAATTCACGGTGTCTGTGTCGGTTTCTCGTCAGCGGGTCGAAGATCTGTTCACGTTGGGCTGGCGCGGTTCGTATTACTGGTGCCGGTTCATGGCGTCCACCGATCTACCGGCTGGCTGTGTCAGTTCCACGGCCGTGAAGACGAGACCACTGGCGACGTTTTTATGCAGCTCGCTCTCTTTGGTGAGCTGAGGTACGGCTGATGACGCCGTCGAGCGAAAACTTCGCCGTGCTTTACAAGGTCGCTTTGGCGCTTGTGCTGGCGGGCTTGGTGATCTGGGCGACCGGCCAGGCGCTCAGGCAGGCAAGCGCTGAAATGAGCGCGCTCGAAGCCAGGGTCGACGCGATCGAACGCAAGGTCGAGAAGCTCGAAGCCAGGGTCGTTCGAGCTGAGGCCCTCGCGCGAGGCTGTCGCGCGAGGTCGGACTGAAGTCACAAAAGCATGAAGCAGAACGACGAGACTCTCATCTGGCGCACGGCGGCGTTGGCGGTGCAAGCGGCGCTGCTGGTGCTGGCGCTGTGCGCCTGGGGGACCACGCGGGACGACAACGCCAGGCTTACGCTCCGGGTCGAGCGGATGGAGGCCGCTGCGGCGAGAAGCGAGGCGACTGCCGGGAGCCGCGGGCTTTCAGCGGAATGGGTCCGCGGAAAGGTCGACCTTCACTCGGAGAAAATCGAGTTTCTGGAGCGTGACGTCGTACGCCTCCGCGACAAGATGGACCGGCTCATGGAGTCGCATGTTGCTGCGCCTTGATCCACCCATCCCCGTCGATACGCCGAAGGGCGAAGGCGTGGCTCACGTTCTCATCGACTACGGCGTCGACCACGATCTGATGTGGGTCGTCTTCCTGCGCTTGGGAGGCGAGTGCTGGACGTTTCGTAACTCACAGATACGCGCCGTCGTGAACATCACGACAGGTCAGCGAGACGACGCAAAAGGACCAAACCCATGAGCAACGAGGCAGATGCGCACAATCTGATGCGCGCAATGGCAAAGGAGGCGAGCGATGACTGAAGAACGCGACGAGTACACCGCAGAGGTGTCCCACGAACGGATGTCCCGGAAGGCCGCGTACGAGGCGGACGTCCTACATCAAAGGCTCCTCGCCGAGAAAGCGCGCCGTCGTGAAGGCATTGCGAAAGTGCTTCTCGCGGGGATGCTCGCGAGCAATAACAAGCTGAGTTCCTACCATCTGGCCATGCGCGCCGTGGCGCACGCCGACGTGCTGATCGCTGTTCTCGATGAGGAACCTTTCCCCACGAACCCGGCGCGGCTAGATGGCGAATGGCCAGAGGAGGACGATGAGTGATGAGCGACAAGAGGACACGCAGGCAGCTCGTGGCTGTCATCCTGCACCACTGCCTGAGCGTCGCGACCGATGAAGAAGACCTCAAGCGCTTGCTGCGCGAGCGAGGGGTGGTGGCCACGAAATCTCGACGCGAGGTCGTGGAAGATCTGTGCCGTCTCGTGCTCCGCGAGTTCGGGTACGTGTTTGATCCCAACGCTCCGTCGCACAAGATCGCCGTCTCCGATGTCCTCCGCGGACTCGGCAAAGACTTGGTGATCGACTTGCGGTCCGCAAGCGACGAAGCCAGAGAGACTTCCAACTCGTGATTCCGAAAAGAGGCATGCGATGCGAGGATTTCAAGTAATCTGTTCCGATTGCAAAGCGGAAGTGATTCACGAGTGCCGCAGCGATGTACGTGAGGCCGTGGTTGCTTTGCTGACGTGGGCCCCGCACACGGGTTTCCAGACCGAGGCGCTCGCCAAAGCGTTCGCCGATGCTGGCGTCGAATCGCAGTGGATTGGAAAAGAGGAGGACGTCAGCGAGCGGTTCAGGCGTCCGTTTTTCGGAAGCCAAGCGTGGAGCTATCCGATGTTCGGCAAGGAGGAGGCGCGTACGTTTCACGCGCTCATCCACAATCTGGTGCGTGCGATCGGCATAGACCCGAACGAGATCGAGGTCGAGATTGGCGCGTCGCTAGATGACGCTGCGCAGGCGCGTGCTGACTTGTTGAAGCGCAGAGCCGAGCGAGCGAAGGCGAGAGAAGACAGCGAAGGCGAGTGAGCGTATGCAAAACTACAGGTGCTGGAGACCGGAAGAGCAAGAGGAGGAGGACGGAATCGAGATTGTCGACGCCGACGACGCCGGTTTCTCCGCTTCTTGCGCGTGTAAGACGTGGCAGGAGAGCGGCTGCTGGTCCGGCGATATCATGCCAGATAGCATCGTCGTCAGCGTACGCGGGACAGGTGACGGGCTGATTCGCACGTTTGAAATCACGCCCATGTGGGAGGTTGAGTTCTACTCCCGGTGCGAGATTACGAAACCATGACCTGGAACTACAAAGATGTAACTACCGCGGCCTACCGAGATGCGACTGAGATCGCAAACACGGCAACGCAGACCTTCGCGGACGCGGAAAAAACATACCGGACGCTTGTTCTGAGCGAGACAGAGTACACCCTGGCGATGCGGACCTATCAAGAGGCGTGCGAGGCGTGGGAAGAAGCGCGAGCAACCTTCAGGAACTCGCCGTGGGTGAAGTGGTGACACTCAGTACAATCGACCTTATTCAAGCCCTAAAGCTGTTCGACAAGGAACGCTATTTTGCGATCAGCGTCTTCGCGGACTCCCTATCTAGCGAAACTCTCAGAGAGATTGAGATATGCTCCCTGTTCGTCGATGAACATATGACGTACGGGTTTTCCGTTTCGACGGCGACGGGGTCTGTGAGGCTGGAACATGTGCATGCGGACGCTCCAGCGCCGCCGATCCGAAACCTGACAGAAGCGATCTCTAACGCCGAGAAAGAGAGAGGGCCGCGAATGACGACACCAATCCTCGGGCTCCTCATAGGGAGAGTACCGAACCGCGTATTTGCACTGGAGTTCGATCCGATAACCCGGTCTTGGGTAAGCTACGGCGGCGGGCTTCTGAGATGGATGAAGAGTCGTTTGTAGCTACTTCACGTTATCGCGAAGCCGTTCGACGCCACGCAGGGCTGCGCGCGAGGGGTCTTCGGTGAGGCCGATGTCTTCGATGACCTCGCCTGCGACATCGATCACAGTGACACGCAGACCTTTAGGCCCTGTGCTCAAGACGACCGCTCTCATCTCGCTTCTTGCGAGCCACGCTTCGACGATCCCCCACAACGCCAGTCGTTGAATCGAGCTTGGTGTTCTTGCCGGAGTATTGTCATCGGATTTCATATGTTAGGACCATTTCGAATCGGCGATTTCGAGGAGCGAGTTCTTCAGCTCGTCGTAAGAGTCGACCTTGCGCCGCGCTCGTCGCTCTTCTGCGGACAGTTTTTTGAGCGGTAGGATGTCCTTCGTCAGCGAGACGTAGCCGTCCGCGTGCTTGACGTGTGGGACGTCTTGCCATTCGAGCAGATCCCCTGGGCTCTCCGCGACGTAGATTTTTTCTCCACCATCATGCGCCATTTGAAGCCCGATGCTCGACACCAGCTGCCGGTACTTTTTGTCGTGCTCGATGCGGTAGAAGTACGTTCCGTGGGCGGAGCTATCTCGTAGGAATCCGTACCCATACACGTACTTCTCGTCGGGCTCTTCGAGAAACCGGGCGTCGTAGAGGATGAAGACGATGTTGTCGTCGACATAGACGCGGAGGTCTGGATCGCTTTCTTCTGCCGGCTCTCTTGGGTCCGCACGGCGCTTGCCCGACAACCCGGCGAGGATGGCATCTACCTGGCCGTGCGTGAGCCGTCTCTGTCGGACCAGTTCCGAGTACCACCCCCGCGAGAGGAACCCCCTGACGTGGGCTTCCCACGTCGCCAGGGCGGTGGCGCGTCCTGCTGCGGTGAAGCCGCCTGACAAGGAGTTAGGGTTCAGCTCGTACCAAAGGGTCGCGATGGCGCGGCCCACGCCTTTACCTCGGTACTCGTCGGCGGTGCGCAAGAGTGTTGCGCCCCACTCGTTGCTGCCCATGGCGACGACGAGCCCGTCTCTGTTTAGGAAGACGACGGTGTCGAGGTGGTCCGGGCGCGGTGGTATTTCGGAGCGAATTTCTAGCTTCTCGCCGCCGACGAGCGCGCGCTGTAGCAAGATCGGGTATTTCGCCCGGTTGTTGGCGATTACATCGTCAACGAGGTGCTCGTACTCCGCCGGGTACTTGACCTCTTTTTCAGTGACGACGCGCAGGTTCACGCCGTCGCGTGTGCGGTTGTTTACGTACCAGTGAGGTATCTGTTGGAACCGATCTCGATAGAGCGTGCCGTCGTGCAGTACAGCGACAGTCTTGTGATCGGAGTCGCGAAAAATGAGTGACCCATCGTCGCGATTCGTCGCGAACACGCTCAGTTTTCGGCGTTGGCGATTTTCTACGCTCCCGACCTGGTTCGCATCGCTCTGATTGAGGCTTTTCAGATTGGAGGAATAGGCGCCACTCTCGTGGTATTTGTTGTCTGGGTTTCGCAGCGCGAGAAATCCCGCTCGGGTGAGGAGCGCCAGCTCGGTCGCTGGAAAGACCTCGGGCAGCGAGACGGTGGGGTTCGCTGAGAGGTTGCGCGAGGTGCGACGTCCCATGTCAGACCTTCCGAAAATGCTTGTAGAGGAGGATACCGCCGAGGCCAGCGAGCACGACGCTCCCACCGACGAGCGCGTAAAAGAGCACGCCCGGCAAGAAGGTCTGAGGCTCGAAGCCGTAGTCAACGACGTCGCCTGCCAGGGCGCCCCACTGACCTCTGGACTGCTCCATTGGCGAGCCTGGAGTCACACTGAGCGCGAGGTTGCGTGCGATGGCGAGGCCGCCTGATTCGAGCCAGGGTTTCGGATCGATTGTGAGGGTGCCGTAGCCGCGGCCCGCCCACGTCCCGAGGTACGGCGAAGAGCCATCAGGCGGCGGCCGGCGTAGCTCCAGGTGCAGGTGCGGGGCCATGACCCGGCTGCGGGCTGGGTCGCTCGGGTTCTCCGCCCGCCACTGTTGAGGCGTCTGCCCTGTGACTGGGGAGAATTTGCCGTTTGACGTGTTCCCGATGCGACCGAGCATGGTACCAGCGACGATTTTTTGACCCGGAGCGACGCTCACGCTGCTCAGGTGGCCGTAGAGGGCCCACGTGGGACCGCCGTTGTATCGGCCGCTGTGCCGGATGACGACTGCGTTGCCGTACCCGCGCAGCCCTTGCGAGGGGCGTGCGTCGGCGCTGACGGTTTCGACGATGCCGCTTTCGACGGCGATGGCGGGGGTACCGTTGCCGGAGCTGAGGTCCATTCCCGCGTGGACGGTGGGTTCACCCGACGTGCGGCCCGGACGGGTGCGCATGTTGGAGATCATTTTTCCGTTTTCGGTGCGGATCGGCGGCGCGAACTGCGGCATGCCGAAATACTACGCCGAGCCAGATGTCAAGCCAAGCGGCCCGTGGAAGAAAAAATGTCGGACAACTACACGCGGACGACCCATTCGCGCTCTCCGAACAGGTCGTTGTCGATGTAATCCGAGGCACGCAAGCCGAGTGTGCCTTTTGGGAGCATGAAAACTTGCCCGTTATTTTTCTTTGCCCACATCTCCGCTACTTTGCGACGTCCAGACCACGATTGAAGACCTTGCGGCGGGATGTGCGAGCCGCGGTAAAGCGCGTATGCACTCCGTCTTGGGTTGTGAAGCGTCTCCCAAAGCAGTGCGAGCGCCCACGCTCGTTGCTGTTTACCGTGCCCGCCGTCGGGAGTAGGCTCGCCTTGTCGGATGCTGTAGATTTCGTTGTTCACAGTGGCGGGCGCACCCCGCCAACTGCGCAAAGCGGCGATCACCAGCTCCCTGTGGTCTTGCCGCCATCCGACCACGGTTTTACCTGACCGGAGGTACTCTCCGTCTCGCGGGGCCTCATGCTCAGGTGCGTAGGTCAAACCATTCGCCCGAAGGCGGCGAGAGGTACTACGGCGCGACATGGCGCGAGACTACAAGGACAGCACAGCGGACGCAAGACGCAAACTAGTACCCGTCCCGGAACCAACCCGAACCTTTGAGCGCGAAGGACGTCCCAGAGATGAGCCGGCGCACTTTCCCGTCGCAGCCTTTTTCACGACATTCGGTCAGAGGGGGCTCAGAGATTTTTTGCTCCGCTTCGAAGCCCTTGCGACACCGCTGGCACTCGTACTCGTACGTCGGCATGCGTAGAGCCTACCTCAGTCGGAGCGTTTTGTCAGATTTACCAAAAAAGTATTGACGCATGCGACGGACATGCTATTTTGTAGGTATGACCAAACCTCTCACCGCGTTCAAGGTTAGCAAGAGAGGGGGCCAGAACGTGCCGGAGCCGGAGCCAGAATTGGCGGCGGGGGAGCTCCATGTATAGCGTTTTCATCGAAGTGCAGTGCCTGGGGTCGTCATCGGTCAGAGGGTGCGCACGCAGCACTCAATTGCGACTGAAGGTGCCTTTGCGCGATCCGTACGACAACCAAGGTTATCCCGAGGGAAAACTGCAAATTCTCAAGGACGACGTCAGGAACCTGATGCGCGATGCGGGCTGGTTGTGGGGGAAAAGCCGCGACCATTTCGTGTGTGGAGAGTGCTCTTCTGAAGGGGACGATCCCGACGCGCACGGGACGGTGAACGCCCCTACGAGGCGCGTGGTCGCCGGCGTCTTGAACGATCTGGTCAGGGCAGAGCGTAACCGTTGCGCCAAGCTCGTCGGCGACGCCGCGGACCGGGCTCGCGGCTCCAACCGCGGGAAGGTAGCGGCGGAGCTAGATCTGCTTGCACGCGATATCATGGAGGGTCTGTGAATACTGCTTACGAGGACATGCTTTCGACCAAGCACGCCGCGGAGTTTGCGATCCGTGAAGCGTTCGATCGGAAGTACGGCTTCTTCCAGAAGTGCCATACGTGCGGCGCGTTTTATAACGTTTTACCGGCGACGACCGACTGCGCCTGTGGCGGATATCTACGTTTCTCCAGCTACAGCTGGCCTACGAAGATCAATGCTGAGGACATTGACTGGGTCCACGCACGTATCCGGGCGAGCCTACACGAGTGCCTTTCTGCGTTGCAGCTCGTTCGCGATCTGCGCATCTACACCAGGAACCGCGAGGCGCTCCGAGAGGCGGCTGTGGAGCTGCTCGCCCGCAGAGGGTTCGACAAGGAAAAGACATGAAAAAACCAAGAAAAAAGAGCGTACATCTTCCGAACCGCAGGATGGATGTCGACGAGATGGCGCCGTTCGGCCACGTCAAGAACGCGTTCAACGAGATGATCGTGAAAACAGAGGGCAAGGGGCGCGCGTACGACTGCATTGTGTGCGGTCAGAACGTGAAGATATACAAGCGCAACGTCCACGCCGAGATGGCCTACACGCTCATCGTGCTTTACAAGTTCAATCTTCTCGCCGCTGGCGCTTGGGTGCCGGTCAAGGAGTTGTATACAGACGGGCAGGCGGGCGACTATGCGAAGCTACGTCATTGGGGGTTGGCGGAGCCGCAGGACCAGCGATCTACGCACACGAATGCGAGCGGTCACTGGCGAATCACAAGGCTCGGCTGTGATTTCGTCGAAGGCGGGCGCATACCCAAGTACGCGCACGTGTACGCCAACATTCTGATCGGCAAGAGCGGGCCGGATGTTACCATCGGCGAGTGCCTCAGCAAGAAATTCAACTTCACAGAGCTGATGGCTCGGTAGGGGGTAGTCGATGAAGATTTTCGGAATGCGAAACGCGAAGGCACGACGATCTGGATCGGATGCTGAGTCGGATGGCGTCTCGTCTCGCAGATACGGCGTCATCGAGGGATTCTCCGGGCCCGGCGGGATGAGCCTCGGCCTTCAGCGCGCGGGCTTCGATCTGCTCGCCGCGTTCGATATCAACGAGAAGGCCGTCGAGACCCACTGCAAGAACCTCGGCGGGTGCTGCCTGGTGGGCGACGCCTCTATGCTCACGTCTGCCGCGCTTCTCGAACGGGCCAACGTCGCGCGTGGCACGCTCGACCTCTTTGCGGGCGGCCCCCCGTGCCAAGGATTCTCGAAGCAGAAGCGGGGCGCGCACCTCGGCGACGACCGCAACGCGCTCGTCCGCGACTACATCCGGCTCGTTCGCGAAGCGCGGCCTCGCTTCTTTTTCTTCGAGAACGTGGCGATCTTCGGTCAGAAGCGCGGGCGCGAACTCATCCGCGAGATGTTTTCGACGCTCTCCGACTACGTGATCTACACGCACTTCTACAACTCGGCCGACTTCGGCCTCCCCCAGACTCGCGAGCGGTTCGTCGCCATTGGACGCCGCCGCGACGTTCGCGCTGGCTTCCGCGTTCCCCAGGCGACGGTCGAGACGTGGCGCACGGTAGGGGAGGTTCTCGGAGACTTGCCCGAGCCGCCGGACGACTACTCCGACCATCCACAGTTTCCGAATCACCAACGTGCCCGTGTCACGGAGATCAACATTCGTCGATTCTCTTATGTGCCGCAGGGCGGCGGCTGGAAGGACATCCCTGAGGCCCTACGTCTCGACTGCCACAAGAACGTGGACCCGACCTCCGGCGGCTGGCCGGACGTGTATGGCCGGCTCGAATGGTCGGGGCAGTGTCCGACGATCACAGGCGGCTTCGATAGCTTTACGCGTGGGCGGTATGGCCATCCCTTGCACGACCGTCCGCTTACGGCTCGCGAAGCGGCGCGCATCCAGGGCTTCCCCGACGACTTCGTATTCTGCGGAACCCGCGGGGACATCCGGTCCCAGATCGGGAACGCCGTGCCCCCACCACTTGCGGAGGCCGTCGGTCGAGAAATCCTTCGTAGCTTACGCGCTGCCGACGGAATCGGGCCGCCGGTGGAGGACGACCCCGAACGCCAACATTCTGATCGGCAAGAGCGGGCCGGATGTCACCATCGGCGAGTGCCTCAGCAAGAAATTCAACTTCACAGAGCTGATGGCTCGGTAGGGGGTAGTCGATGAAGATTTTCGGTTTCCATATCTACGGGCAGAACCTGGATGTCCGAGACGGCGACGACCGCCTAGAGGCGACGGGCTCCATCTTGCGCCGTGGTCGCGTGCAGATATGCAGGCTCTCGCACGAACGTCTCGTTTCAGTGGATGGTCGCGTGCAGATATGCAGGCTCTCGCACGAACGTCTCGTTTCAGTGGAGTGGCATTGGCGCCTCGGCAAGTGGGGGTGCTCCCTCGCCGCGAATAACGAGGGAACATCGGCACACATCGCAACTTCGCCGATCAGCCTGTACGTCTCCACGTCCATGCCGGAGAACTTGTCACAGATTTCAGGTCTTACGGACAAGGAAGTACGTGTCGCGGTCCACGGCTGGACCATGTGCTGGTCGCTCTGGATGGACCCCAACGAGTACCTCAGTGGTGAGCCTTTTCACCGTCGAGGCAGCGTCAACGCGCTGGACAAAATCTTCGGCAAGCTGAACTACGAATCGATCCTACTGCACGAGGCGAGAGTTCTCGTGCCGATGCCCGAGCGTGTTTACAAGGGACGCGTGCAAATCACGAAAGACAGGTGGTGGCGCGAGCGACAACCTTTACCGGGAGTGCAGGAGCGGAGGTTTCACCTCAACATGGACGAGGGGGAGCATATTCCCTTCCCCGGCAAGGGCGAAAACTCCTGGGACTGCGGCGAGGACGGCCTGTACGGGCTCAGCGGCGTCGGTGACGAGGTCGAAGCCGTGGCAGCTGTAGTACGCTCGGTGCTCGGAACACGCCGCAAGCGCGGCGGCTGGGAGCCAACACCGAGCGGGCCCGAACCGACCACGCCTGACGTGGCGCAGACATGACGACCCGGCAATAGTGATTTTTGAGGCATCCGAAAGGTGCCGCGCCGCGGTCAACCGCACAGCTACCCTGGGCGTGGGCGCGGCACCGTTCGGATGCCTCAACAGAGAAGGAAGCAATGTCTGAATCTGAACTAGGTCGCTTTCTCACCGAAGCGGAATGCGAGTGGCTCAACATTCGCGGTTTCCGTGTGGGCTACGACACTGACGACTGCGAGCCACAGCGGAATCACATAGTGGCTGTCCACGACGGCGAGCACATGGCTGGCGCACTTCTTCACTGTCCGGTCCGTGGCGTACTGAAAGCCTCTGAACTGGCGATCGATGGTCTACAATTCACCGAGGAAAAGCGTCGAATTGACTGCATCCGGTTCCTGCTCGCTAAAGGCTACCCGGCGAGTCACATCAAGGTCGAGAGAGTGTTGCTGAGGTTCGGTCACAAGGGGCGCAGCTCGCTCCGCACCGACATTGCGGTCTTCGACTTGCCGATCGCGGAGCTACCTGCTGATTTCGAGGCCCAGAAGCAACACATCCGACTCGTCGCGGAAATCAAGCGGGATAATGCGGACGCAAAGCTCGCGAAAGAGACACAGGTCAAGCCGGCGATGGATTTTCTGCCCGACCTCTCGGTCTTCGGAATCTACTGGGACGACGTCGAGCAACGGCTCTTCTACAAGGTCGTCACGAAGCTGAAGACGAAAACGCATGAGACCGCTGTGGCGTTGCTGCCGGCCTGGGGATCGAAACTCGGAGCGGCGCAACTGACAGCAGCAGATCTCCGCCTGACGAACCTCCGCGTCGTGTTCGAGAAGATCGAAGACCGGCTCCATTCCGAGATTCCAGACGGTAGCGCACGTTTTGAGATTATGCTCCAATTGCTACTTACGAAGCTCTACGATGAGCACACACATCGCCAGCCTAAGCAAGTAATGGCGCTACAGGACTTCACCAACTCACCACACTCGGACACCGGCGTCAAGAGCGAGGTTGAGAAGGTGCTTGTGCAGGCTGTCGGCTTCTACGGAAGGTATCTCCCAGAGCCTGTACCGAAGACGATCAAATGCACAGGCGCGATGCTGCGCACGCTGAGTGCAATTCTCGCGCCGGTGCGTATCTTCGGTTCCAAGCGCGCGGTGGTGCAAGACTTTTATATGTATTTTGCGCAAGGTGTCTACCGCTGGGATATGGCGCAGTATTTCACGCCGACGGAGGTCGTGGATTTCATCGTCGCTCTCGTGAACCCACAGGCGGGTGATCAAGTCAAAGATCCTGCGTGCGGTAGTGGTGACTTTCTCATCTCTACATTGCATCATGCCCAACGGTTCAACAACGGGGACATGAGCGACTCGATCTGGGGTATCGACAATAGCCCACAAGCGGTCCAAGTGTGCGTCCTCAACATGGTCCTCAATGGCGACGGCAAAAGCAACATCCGCGAAGCGGACAGCCTCGTAGGGCTGTCTACCGACAACGCCACCTACTCCGTGATTCTGTGCAATCCGCCCTTTGGTATCAAGATCGTAGAGAAGAGGTTTGAGGTGCTCCAACACTTTGATCTCGGTCACGAGTGGAACGTGAACCCCACGAGTCACAATCTTGAGTGTTCCACCACGGTCGCCAAGAAGCAGGAGACGGGTCTGTTGTTCGCCGAGCTGTGTGTCCGGCAGACCGAACCGGGGGGTCGTATCGGGCTCATTATGCCTAACGGCTACCTTGGTAACCGTGGCCCAAAGTATTTAGCGTTCCGAGAGTGGGTGCTGCGGCATACTCGGCTCGTAGCGGTGATTGGGTTTCCACGTTTCACCTTCAAGAAATCTGGCGCGGATGTGAGCGCGTCTGTGCTAGTCCTAGAGAAACGCCGGACGTCCCTGGCCCGCGCTGTAGATGCTGCGGATTACCCCTTTCACGCGGGATTGCTCGAATCGGTGGGGTGGAGTGCTGGGGACAAGCGTGCAGAACCCGTGTATCGACGCGACGCGGAGACCGGCGATGTCGTGATGGACTCCAGCAACGAGCCCGTTCTGGATGCTGACTTTGATAGAGCGTTGCGTGATTTCTGGACATCGGACGCCGCTGCCGACGTAGCCTGGGCTACACGCGGAGTAACGCTTCCGGCAGGTTCTACACGGGGACACGGCCTCAACATTAGTGACATCCTCGCGCGTCCGGACCTGTCGCTTGACCCGAAACGGTGGTGCGAACGGTGCGTGCGGGTGCGGGAAGAGGTGCTTCGGCACCCATATTTCAAGATCGGCGACGTTGTGGACATTCTCGACGAGATAGGTGCTGCGAAGGATCCAAAGGGGATCTACCACTATATTCAGATTGATGACATCACGGACGGCGTGGGTGTGCCGTGTACGATGCGTGGGTGGCAGCTCCCGGACCGTGCCAAGCACGGCGCGTCGCCGGGCGACCTGTTCGTGGGTGGGATTTGGTCCAGCGTAGATAAGTGGTTTGTCGCAAGCGGTGATTGCGCGAACGTGCGCGTCACAAGCGGCTGCCGCCGCCTCCGCTTGAAGCCGAAACAGAGCGCCCTCTTGCTCGATTTCATCGCGGCCTTGAACACCGAGACCTACCGTATTCAGGCCCGCGCGTTCTGTACCGGATCAGACGGCCTCGCAGACCTTTCCGCTGAGAATCTTGCGGAAATCGTGCTACCACGCATTACAAAGGCGACTGCACGGAAGGCTCTCAAACCCTACGTGGATGCGCTTTCGGCAGGGCGGGCGACTGTCGCTAGTGCTGTTGCTGGACTCGTTGCAGGTGGGCAACTTCCAAACATGCCGGTCGCGCCGAGATCAAGTCACATGGTCCAAGTCTGACACCTTATGACCCCCGCCCAACGCCTTGCCCGAATGCAGCGGATGTTCGCCGAGGATGCAGCGGCTGAGAAGGTGACGACACTCTGTGAAACCACCAAGCTCTGGTTTCACGGGATGAGGTGGGATCACGACTCGCCGAGAAATTGCCTGCTGAAGTGCGCGACCTGCGCAAGGGCGCTAGACGCTTTGGTCTCCGCTTCGGTAGATCGCCAGCGCCTACCGACACAGGTAGCGCTTCGCGGTGAGTACAACATGCTCGAAGTCATCGAGAACAATTGCCGTACTGCCGGTCGCTATGACCTGGCGATCCTCCTCCACGCATTCCGCGTCTCTTACGCTCTCGACATTCAAATTCCCGAGAGTGTGATCCGCTACTTGATGTCGGACACCCTGGCGCTGAAGAGCGACCGCATCTCCCGAGCCATGAAAATTCTCCAAGAGTCCGACGGCGATTGAGCGCAGGCGGGACGTCGGCAACGAGGTCGAAGATCGACAACACCTTTGTCGATTTCTCTTGACCGGCAATGCAGCTCGGAACAGAGTCCAATGTCGCCAATGAAACGTCTCGCCCAAAAGCCCATGCACACATATACAGCCACGGCGCTGAATACGTCGCGTTGCGCCTTGGGTTTGAGGTGTTTCGGCCGCATCGAGAACCTACGCAACCGGGGGAATACTGTCGGGTGATCTAGTCTCCATCTACTGATGCGACTAGGCCACTCAGGGAAACCGGGGTGGCTTTTTTCGTTTTTGATTACGGATCAGAAGCAGCAACGGGCGCTGTAGCCGGCTGTAAACCGGCCACCCTTCGGGGTAAGCAGGTTCGATTCCTGCCTGATCCACCACGAGGTGAGAATGTTCGATGTCCCGAAGAAACCCACCGGCTCCGTACCAAAATACGGGACCGTAGCTCAGCGGTAGAGCAGTGGGCTTTTACCCCAACGGTCGAGGGTTCGATCCCCTCCGGTCCCACCATACGCTGCGATAGATCCGGGATCGTCTAACGGTAGGACAGCGGTCTCTGAAGCCGCGAATGCGGGGTTCGAATCCCTCTCCCGGAACCAGGTTCTCTGACAACAAAAAAATAGTTTTTTCAGAGCGGTGGGCTGCCAGCCCCGCCATTCCAAGGTAGCTCAGCGGAAGAGCGCCCGGTGCCCTTGGAGCCACGCACTCGTAGTTCAGTGGAAGAATTCCCGCCTTCTAAGCGGGCTGTCGAAGGTTCGAATCCTTCCGGGTGCGCCCATGGGACTGTAAGTCAACGGATAGACTACGCGGCTACGAACCGCGCAATGAAGGTTCGATTCCTTTCAGTCCCGCCAATGTCTGCGTAGTGAAATGGATATCACGCTTTCCTCCTAAGAAGGTTTTTTCGGTTCGAATCCGAACGTGGACGCCGGGGTGTGGCTCAGTCTGGTAGAGCGCTCGGTTTGGGACCGAGAAGCCGCAGGTTCGAATCCTGCCACCCCGACAAATTTGGGACGGTAGCTCAATCGGTAGAGCCCTCGCCTCATAAGCGAGTCGGTGCAGGTTCAAATCCTTCACGTCCCACTAAGCACGAGTAGCCCAATGGCAGAGGCAATGCGCTAAGGACGCATCCAGTGCGAGTTCGACTCTCGCCTCGTGTACCAAAGGTCGGGTAGCCCAACGGCAGAGGCACTCGCTTCAGGTGCGAGACAGTGTGGGTTCAAATCCCATCCCGACTACCAACGCAAGCGTGGCTGGAATGGCAGACGCGCCGGTCTCAAGAATCGGTGACCGAAAGGTCGTGCGAGTTCGACTCTCGCCGCTTGCACCAACCGCTAGAAGCGGTGACAGTTACCCAACCGAAGGAAGGTAGGCAGACGGTGCAGAAGACGCTCGTTCTCGATCAGGGCTACCAACCTCACCGCGTCGTGAACTGGCAGCGCGCCGTTATGATGCTGTTCGAGGGGAAGTGCGAAATCGTGGAGGAGTACGACGAGGAAATCCGAAGCGTCTCCATCTCGATCAAAATGCCCGCCGTCGTCCGCCTGCTCGGTCGCATCCGCGGCCGACATCAGGTGGTCAAGTTCTCGCGTATCAACGTAGCGACACGTGATGACTTTTCTTGTCAGTATTGCAGGCGGAAGCTGCCGCTCGCGAGGCTGACCTACGATCACGTGCTCCCCCGCTCCCAGGGAGGCAAGACCGAGTGGCAGAACATCGTGATGGCCTGTTACTCGTGCAACGAGAAGAAGGCCAACAGGACGCCCGCACAGGCCAAAATGGCCCTGTGCAAGGCGCCCGTGCGGCCAGCTTTCCTGCCGGCAATCACCATGCGCTTCGAGCTGACGGGCATCCCGGACACCTGGGCGTCGTGGCTCTGTTCTCTCGCCTCTGAAGCCCGCTGACTAGAACGCGCGGTACAACATATCGTATATTTTCTCGTCGTCGATCGCGTAGACACCAGCGACCTGGAGCAGGAGATCCCGCAGAATATCTTGACGAATCCGGAGGTCACTGGTCAGGTGCCCTGCACGACGGTGATCTTTGACGAGTTGGCGAGCCTCAACCACACCCACGCCGAGTGCCTCAGCGAGTAGAAAAACGGCGCCGGAGTGGTCGTTCTCTTCGGTCTTCTCGGCGATCTGAGAGATGACCTTCTTCCACGCCCGCAGTTTTTCCTGTTCGTACATGCGAACGATTGTAGCTCGGACCAGTGCTGGCTTCAACCGCCTTCTTAGCTCAGTGGTAGAGCACCTGCCTTGTAAGCAGGGGGTCGTGGGTTCGATTCCCGCCGAAGGCTCCACATCTATGCTGCCGGCCCGAACCAAGTTGAAAAAAAAAACTTGACGCACGCGACGGATCTGACAGCCTACGGGCATGGACACCCCGACCGACCTCGTGTGCGTCATCTGTATGTGCGCTCCCGGCGCCCCGTTTCGCCGCCAGGCGATCGACGGCTCGTACCGAATTCGAGAGGGTTGCGTGGCCGCCGCACACGACGGCCATCTGTACGGTAACAGCCTTGCCTGGCACCTCCGTCCGGAGGCCAAGGCGTGCCGCGCCGCGATCAAGAAAAGCTGGCCGAAGGCTGCGGTCGTCCGGCCCTCGAACGGTTGAGAAAAAAAAACTTGACGCACGCGACGAATCTGATACAGTATGTGTATGAACAAGCCGACCGACCTCGCGACTGAGTTTTTCGCAAGAAGCGACCTGTACGAATGCCGCCACCCCGAGGATTGTTCGGTTTTTTACCGGCTCTCTTGGTGCGTGGTGGCGGAGCGTGCGAACGGCAGTCGCTTCGCGCACTTTTTCTCGGTCGATACCCGCGATAGCGTACAGGATACTCCTGTTCGGATCGCTCGTCTGCTGGAGCGCATGCGCAAAGCGGGCGGGGTCGCGGTCGAGAATTCGGCGCATTGGCGAGGCACTTACGCTCGCTACGGCAGCGAGGCTTACGGTCGCGAGGATTCCATGCGCGACTGTGAGCGCGAAGAACTGGATGCGGAGTCATGATCACGCACAGGAAGAAGGCGTTACCGCGCGAGCGGGATATGCGCTGGCGGGAAGGGGTATCTCTCGTGAGGCAGATCATAGTGATCGCATGGGTCTCGGAAGAATCTGTGCCGGTACGTCTCGGTGCGCGACACAAGATGAAGCCGTGCTACGTGGCGAAGGCCGCGGTTTGGTTGCTCGACGGCAGACTTATTGACGTGGACAAGGCGCGGGTCTACTGCGACGCGCTCAGCGGGGAGAAGCGTCACGTGTTCACGTACCCGATGGCGCATCCGGATCCTCTGGGCGCCGCCCGTCGAGACATCCTCGCGCTCGCGCCGTTGACGGAGGTGCTGTGATGGCGATCCGATACACCGTGTCGATCCCGTGGAGCGACCTCCCGACCAAGTGGCACCCCACCGTCAAAACGGGCCCCTTCTCGATCCTCACACGCGGCGTTTTCCAGTCGCAGGAGGAAGCAGAGCAGTGGGCCGCGAAGCACCTTCAAACGCACCACCACTACAACATCATGCAGTTCGACAACGGGAGCTGATATGACGTGTTCCTGCGGAGAGATCGACCTTCACACCATCGCCAAGAGAGCGACAGCAGATGGTATTTCCGTCGAGATGTGGTCGGACGGGGCGATCACTGGCCGGTACGGCTACGGGCTGCCCGGTGTCCCCGTCGTGCGCCCACGTACGGAAGCGGCCGTGGAAGCGGCTCTTCGCGCAGGGCGCGCGTTCATGGACGATGTCAGCATCTACTCCCTGCGCGAAATCGCGCACCTCTACGCGACCTGTCGCGCGCAGACAGCACCCGGAGCCGCTCGCGCTCGCGCGCTACGAGCGCAGCGACCAACCCTGACACCCATCTGGACGATCACAGCCGTTGACCGCGACGGGGCCCCCACAGAGCGCGTCTGGCGCCTCCCGCGCTTGCTCTGGCCCGAACTCGCGGTCTGGGACCACGTCAACCACGGACGCCGCGGGCGGTACGAGGTGGCCAGGGCCATGGGTCGAGATCGCGGTCGTGACACGTACGTCACTACGGGTTTTTCTTTCCGTACGCTAGCGGAGCTGACCCAGCACTTGTACTCAGGTGACGAGTGATGCCGCCGTTCGACACCGAACAACAGCGTAATTACAACATCGCCTATAAGGCGCACGAGAATGCGCGTATCAAGGTGGAGTCCGAGCTTCTCAACTGCCTGCGGGCTAAGCTCCAGCAAGACTGTCTCGACCCGGAGCGCATCGACCGCTTGTGTTTTGCGGCCGTCGAATACTTCGATACGCAAGCTGAAGCGAGCAAGGCGCTCAGCGCTCTCCGGTACACACGAGAGATGAACGGACTCTGAGAGAGGAAGGGACACCCATGGAAATATCGGACGAAACGACGGTTAGTGAATTACAAGCGATGCTCGATGCGCGATGTGTCGATAGCGTTGAGATCCACATGTACGCCAACAAGCGTCTGGTACGCCCCCGGTTTTTCCACGCTCGGGCACACACCTCCGCCTCGCGCGGACCCAGCGGTCCATTCGTCACGGAATCCGTGCATGGCTCTTCGCTGAGTGAAACGATCTCGAACCTCTGCACCGCGCTCGACCGCGCCTTCGTGGAGAACATCGTCGTGAGCGATTCCACCGGAAGACCCCGCGGCGTCTACTCACCCACCGTCGAGGGGCGCCAGTGGGCCCGCGAGATGGCTCGCTACATCGGCGAGACCGCCACGATCGCCGAACCCGCGCAGCGAACTCCGCAGTGACGACTCACCTAAAAAAAAACTTGACGCATGCGACGGGTCTGCTAGTCTGTAGGTATGGACAAACCGACCGGCCTCGATTCAGTCCGCCTTCTTGCGGCTTTTCCGCATCCGGAAGTAGCGCGCAGCGAAAGGCGAGCCAATGCTGGGTAAATGCGACATGTGCAAGGTGGTTTATCGCTGGTCGGGCGTGCCGGCTCTGAGCGATGCGTGGTGCCTCTCGCATCCTCGTACCAAGCTCGCGCGGACGTGCAAGGGCGAGCAGCGCGTCGTCGACAAGACACCCGCTCGGTCCGGTCCGGCGGGGCTCGCTGTGAGGTTCGCAAGGTGAAAATTCCTTACCGTCTGATTCAAGAGCAGAAGGATAGCACCGTCTGGGAGAGCGAAGTTTTTATCGCTGATACCTTGACGGAGATTTACCACGCTGTGCTTGCTGGATACGTCATGGGTGAGGCTCGACGAGCTATAGATGCGGAGCACGGGACGGTGCTTTACGCGCTTGATGGCAGAGGCAACGTGATCAGGGGGGATGCACCGCGATGACCACTTACCGTCCGATTCCTGGCAAGCGCACTGTGGATCCGCAGAATCGCATCGTGACCGTGCGGTGCTATGGGGACGATTCCACAGGAGCGTACGTCGAGGTTCAGCTCGCCGGCTCCTACGGGGCGCGCGTGCGGCTTCCGGTCTCGTGCATCCGCCCGCTCACGGACGAAGAGCACCGCTTGGCCGGCGAGATGGCGGATGCGGAGTACGCGACGATGAATAGAAGGCGCCGGTGACCCCGTTCGATAGAATTTCGAAGGGGATGCAGATTTTGTCCGCCTACCGGGGTGTTTCGGCTTCGGCGGGGTGCGATGTGATCTATGTCGTGCTGGAGGGCATCGTCAGCCCTGGAGACCTCAGAGCGCTCAAGGCGCTGTGTTGGGAGTACGACGAGACGCACGCCTGTTGGTCGAAACGGACCGACTAAAAAAAAACTTGACGCATGCGACAGGTCTGCTACTGTCTAGTGTGTCGGATGGGCCGACCGAAGAAAGCGAGACTCCTGATGACGAATTTCTACAGCGCAGATCGGTATGACAGGATGTCGGCGCCGGAGTGCCCGGTGTACCGCTACCGCGTTGTGGCGCGCGGCTACGACGCTGCCTACGTCGAAGCGTACACTGAGCGTGGGGCGCTCATCGGCTACGCCGAGACCATCGGCTGTACGCTGGATCAGGCGGCGCAGGCGGGGATCTGCTTGCGGGTGCTCGGC
>Ga0163154_10001562_pt1 | contig 35197 bp, 36 predicted proteins | sample OliLakLV19MP9P1_FD_148649 | JGI IMG/M metagenome (GOLD analysis project Ga0163154, IMG submission 148649) | Freshwater microbial mat bacterial communities from Lake Vanda, McMurdo Dry Valleys, Antarctica - Oligotrophic Lake LV.19.MP9.P1 | ecosystem: Environmental > Aquatic > Freshwater > Lake >... | reverse complement strand
TGCTTTGATTCCAGTAATTTTGTACATAAACGACAGTCAACTGCCGTGTACTGCCCCATTTATCGCACCGGTTGTATAAGGAGACTCAATGGTATTGGCTTTGGTTATCCTACTTCCGTTTCTACTCGCAATTCTGTTCAGCTTTGCAAGAATGCGCGCTTCTACCGTTGGCACGATCAGCGCGTTGACAATGCTCACGCTCTTTATCCTGTCGCTGCTCCAATTGTCTTCTGTGACTGTCTTGGGCGCATCGTCGTTGAACATTCCTTGGATACCAGAAATCGGGTTGACACTTTCGATCTATGTCGATGGATTGGCGCTGCTGTTCGTTCTGCTGATCACCGGCATTGGTGCAGCAGTTATGTTCTATGCCGGGCAGTATTTCGAGGATGGACGCACAGCGGCACGATTTCTTGCGCTGCTGCTGGCGTTCACCGGCAGCATGTTAGCACTTGTCCTGGCAGGCAACGTCCTGACGCTTTTCATCGCATGGGAAGCAACGAGCATCATCTCGTTTCTGCTGATCGGCTTCTACGGTGGCGACTTGGCGGCGCGGCGTGGCGCGTCACAGGCGCTGATGATCACCGGTGGGGGCGGGCTGGCGCTCATGGGCGGCTTGCTGCTGATGGGCGGCGCAGGCGGTTCGCTCCAAATTGCCGACCTGCTGGCGAATGGGGATGTGCTGCGCGCCCATCCTTGGTACAACGGCATGGTCATCCTGATTCTGATCGGTTGCTTCAGCAAAAGCGCACAGTTTCCGCTGCACTTCTGGCTACCCGGTGCGATGTCTGCACCCACCCCTGCCAGCGCCTTTTTGCACTCGGCAACGATGGTCAAGGCAGGCATCTACTTGCTCGCGCGGCTTTCCCCCGCATTGGGGGATACCCTTCTCTGGACGACCGTTCTCCCGGTATTCGGGATCATTACCCTACTGATGGGCGCTGTGCTGGCGCTGCGTCAGCGCGATCTCAAGGCAATGCTCGCCTATTCGACCATCAGCCAGCTCGGTGCATTCGTGGCATTGATCGGTTTACCAGGTGGAGAAGGGCTGAAAGCAGCATTCGTCGGTATTCTCGCACATGGGTTGTACAAATGCGCACTGTTCCTTGTCGCTGGCGCCATCGATCATGCGACTGGGACGCGCGACATCCTGCTTTTGGGTGGGCTGCGCCGATCCATGCCGGGTTTTGCGCTGGTCACGCTGTTCGCCGGCTTGTCGATGGCGGGTGTGCCGCCGTTGTTCGGTTTCGTGGCGAAGGAACTGCTGATCGAAGCCGCCGAAATCGATCCGTTGGCGCTGATCATCGTCGTTCTCAGCGCGGCATTCACGGTGACGGTCGCACTGCGTCTCTTCTGGGATGTTTTTGTCCGCCCTAGCGCACCGCATGATGGGGTTGAGCTTCACCTGCATGAACTTCCTCGCCTGATGGTGATTGGCCCGGCGCTGTTGGCAGTCACTTCCATCGTGACAGGTATCGGTATCAGTCCTTTGATCACGCCATTGATCGAGCCAGCGTTAGGCAAACCCGCCAGTCTCTATCTCTTTCCGCCGAGCGGCATCAATCTGGCGTTTGCGCTGAGTATGACGGCACTTGCTGTAGGGACAGCCGTGTTTCTGACGCGCCGCTGGTGGTTAGCATGGCGGCTGCCCGCGTTGACCAGTGGAACACAGATTTATGGGGGCATCATCGGTGCAGTGGAGCGTTTTGGTGACCTGCTGCTGACCTCACAGGGTGGCAAAATCCGTTACTATCTGGCAGCGATCCTGACGGCTGTTGTTTTACTCCTCACCACCGCGATTGTCCGCATTCTGCCGTTTGAAATCGCAGCTATCGAGTTGAAGACCGCATCCGATGTACTGAAAGCAGTCCTGCTCGTCCTCGCGCTGGTTTCGACGGGCGCGAGCATCCTTTTCGAGCGTCATCTCCTAGCGGCGTTGTCGCTTGGGGTGGCGGGCTATGCAATTGGTGGCATTTTTCTGCTCGAACCTGCCCCCGATGTCGCGTTGGTCCAGTTTCTCGTCGAAACCCTTGCCACTGTCCTGATCATCCTCATTCTGGCGCGCACCAGCTCGGAAGAACGCCAGCAAGCCATATCCAAACTATGGGGACAAACCCGTTGGGGACTGATACGCGACCTGACTATCGCCACGGCACTCGGCTGTGCGATGACCATTTTTGCTCTGGCGGCGGTGAACAGTCGTCCCACTCCTAACAGCATCGCAGGTTGGCATCTCGAAAATGCGCTGCCACAGGTGGGAGTGAACGATGTCGTCGCCGCGATTGTCACCGACTTTCGCGGGACGGACACGTTGATTGAAATCACCGTGTTCGGGATTGCAGCATTGGGGGTTCTAACGCTATTGGCACGCCCTAAACCGGGCAAGGTAACCCGTTTTAGGCTGCGATTACGTCATCCCGTCCGTAGTATGCAGATTGACCCAAGTGGAGAAACCGAGCCAGACTTGCCGATTGTTTACCAGTCACGCTTTGCTGATCCAGTCACACAGCTTGCCGCATTATTGGTTTTACCCTTTGCTTTTGTCATCGCGCTGGCACACATCGCCTATGCCGGCGTTGCGCCGGGCGATGGCTTCACGGCGGGCGTGATCATCGGGTTGGGAATAGCGCTCTGGTTCGTCGTGTTCGGCTATCAGGAAACAAAGGCACGCTTGCGCTGGCTGCATCCAACCTCATTGATTGGTGCGGGCATCACGCTTGCGCTCATTAATGCCGCGCTGCCGCTCGTATTCGGGCGTGAATTTTTAGCCTTTACGCAGATTGCGGATATTTACGTCGCAGACATCAAGATCGCTTCGACACTGCTGTTTGAGATCGGCATCTGCCTGACGGTCTTCGGCGGTGTCAGCATGATCATGGAAGCGATTTCTCACCCACAGGAGGCAGAACCGTTATGAACACGCTCTTTGCACTGGCAACCGGGCTGATGTTCGGCATGGGCATTTTTCAACTGCTGCGCCGTGACCTGATCAAATCAGCGATGGGATTTTATATCCTGTTCACGTCGATCAATTTTCTTTTTCTTGCGGTGGGGGCGTATGACGGCATTATCGCACCCTACGTCGATGCAAACAACCAGACCAATGCGCAGCCAAGTGACCCACTGGTACAAGCGTTGATGCTGACGGCAATCGTGATCAGCTTCGGTTCCTACGCACTCTTATTGGGTCTGATTGCGGTGTCGTCGCGGCGTTTTCGCACACTGGACAGCGATCACGTCAATCAACTGAAAGGATGACGGTATGACGAATACACTCCTTCTCGCTCCCATCTTCATCCCGTTAGGTGGAGCCGCTCTGGGTATTCTGCTGGCACGCAACCGTACCTATCAGCAAGCCGTCAGCGTTGTGTGCAGCATCGGGGCATGGATGGGCAGCATCGCCATCCTGATCGGTAACCTGGACGGCAGCATTCTCACTTACAATCTCGGCGGTTGGCTGCCTCCCTATGGTATTGTGTTGGTTGCCGATCTCCTCACGTCCCTGTTTGCGGTGATGGCAACGACGGTCATGGTTGCAGGAACGCTGTATGTGCTTGAATGTCGTGACAAAAGCGTCTCAGCACCTGCCTTTATGCCCCTGTTTTTATGTATGGGCGCGGGTTTGAGCGGTGCGCTCTACACAGGCGATATCTTTACGCTGTTTGTCTTCATCGAACTCATGGTGATCTCGTCGGTGATTTTGGTCGCCATCTCCGATAATCGTTTGGGGATGGAAGCGGCGATCAAATACCTGTTCATCAGTTCCATGGGAACGCTGTTTCTTCTAACCGGGATCGCTGCGCTTTATGCGACGTTTGGCACGTTGAATATGGCAGATATTGCTCGCTTGCTCGCATCCGGTGAACGTCCCGTTCTGGCACAGGCGGCGGCGGTCATGCTCATGTGCGCTTTCCTGCTTAAAAGTGCGGTGTTCCCGTTTCACTTCTGGCAGCCGGACTTTCATACAACGGCACCAACACCCGTCGGAGCGATGCTGTCCTCGATCATCGTGAAAGTGGGCATTTACGGACTGATTCGCATGATCACACTCATGTTCACAGCCGAAGCTGCCTTGATTGGCAATGTCCTCGTGATTCTCGGCATCATTGGTATCTTTTTCGGTAGTCTCGGCGCGCTGCGGACCTACGATGCCAAACGGTTGCTCGCTTATTCAACGTTTGGACAGGTGGGATTCATCTTGGTGGGCATTGGATGGGGGTCGCCTGCGGCGCTGGCAGCAGCATTGGTATACGCCGTCAATCATGCCTTCATCAAATCGTCGATGCTGATGATCACGGGCGTCGTCGCCAGCCGTACCATGACGAAAACTGCACGCCTCACGCAACTCGGCGGCGTCGGCAAAACGATGCCTTGGGTTGGAGGATTGTATCTTGTTGGTGGCTTGGCGCTGGCGGGTGTGCCGCCGCTCAATGGTTTCATCAGTAAAGTGATGCTCGTGCAAAGCGGGATCGAGGCACAGGAGTGGTTGACATTGGGTTTGGTGGTTGCAGCAGGGGCGATCACGCTGTTGTATATCACCCGCACATGGCAGTTGATCTTTCGCCAAGACCCGGACGAGTCACTCAAGCTGAAATCCTACGGAGACAGCATTCTGGCACCGACTCTGCTGATTGCGCTCTGTGTCACACTCGGCGTGTTCGCCTCACCGCTCATCAGCCTGGCGTTGCGCGCCGTCGAGCAGATGGGCGATCCGACCCTGTATATCCGTGCTGTTCTGGGGGGGTAAAATGATCAGTCTGGTTTTTCCTGCCGCACTCATCGGGGTGGTCTGGGTGATCGTAACCAGTCGTGTGACGCTGGAAAGCTATTTCGTCGGCGTGGTGATCGGGCTGGCGATCACCGCGTTGATGCCTCCGCCTCGCCCTGTGATTCGCTGGCGTCGCTTACCCGATCAGGCGTTCGCGCTCGTCCTCTATGCCATGATCCTGTTCGGTGACATCGTGCTGTCGGGACTCGATGTTGCGCGGCGCGTGCTGTCACCCAAAATGCCCCTCAATCTGGGAATCATTGCGGTCGAGACTCAGGACGAGACCGCTAACCCGCTGATTGCGGCATTGAGTGCCGATGTCATCACCCTGACGCCTGGAGAACTGGTCATCGAGGTCACAGACGGGCATACCCTGTACGTCCATTGTCTCGATGTCGAGGCGAGCGCTGCACGCGCAGCAGCGCAGCAGGCACAGCGCTTGAAACTGTTCAAACGCATTTTGGGGAGGTCGTCGTGAGTGAATTCGTGGATGCTATCGTACAAATCGCGCTCGTCATCATGGTTGGACTGCTGCTGCCGTGCGCCTACCGCGTTTTCATCGGACCGAGCGCGGTTGATCGGCTGCAAGCCATTGAGACAATTACGACATTACTCATCGGCATCATCGTGCTGTTGGCGATCATTCAGGGTTCCGCCTTCGTAGTCGATGTGGCGCTGGCACTCGCGGCATTTTCGTTCGTGGCAACACTCGCTATCGCCCGTTATTTGTCTGAAGGGAGGATGTTTTGATGATTACGGAGATCGTTGGAGCAACATTCACTGTTTTGGGTGTTTTCTTTTCGTTGGTCGGCGTGATCGGTATCATGCGGCTGCCCGATGTCTATTCACGCATTCATGCGTCGGGTAAGGTAGCGACTTTGGGCATCTTCGGTCTTCTGATCGGGTTGGCGCTGCTGCTGCCAGGTACGCTGGTGAAGGCGGTTGGGCTGCTGTTATTTCTGCTGATCTCGTCGCCCGTCGCCTCGCACGCGATTGCGGCAGCCGCCTACCGTTCAAATGTCCCACTAGCAGATGTGCAGCGCGATGATTTGGCAGGCGTGTCACGCCCTCAGAGCAAGCGATCTCATAATGCAGGGTAAAGTTGCGCTGCTGCATTTCGCCGCTCCAGCGGGTATTGGTGGGGTTGAGACGACCGTTGCACATCAGGCACGTATGTTAAGCGAGTTGGGCTAGTCTGTATGTGTGGTTGCTGGACAGGGTGCGTCCTTCAATCCGAATGTGGAGATGGCGATTCACCCTTTGCTGGGATCACATGACCCGCGTATTCGCACGTTGAAACACGCATTCGATCAGGGTGACATTCCATCTTCATTCGAGGCAATCGTTGATGAAGTTGGCATTGTGTTACGCAGTGCGCTCGACGTGTGTGAAGTATGTATCGTCCACAATGTACCTACCCTGCACAAAAATCTGGCATTGACTGCCGCGCTCAATCGGCTGTCTGCAACCCCGTCAGATCGCCTTTTGTCACGACCTTGCCTAGACAAATTTGCAGTATAGTGCAGCGTTGCACGAAGGTTATCCTTGGAATTTGCTGATGCAGCTGGTTATCTATTGTTCTTCCGGTGGTTTTACTGCCTTAAAACTGCGGTACAACAAGAAGTCATAAAGGAGTTTCAGTCCCCCAGCCACGAAAAAAGGTACACTTAACCCAATGCCTCCTGCATTGAACAAGGCTCCTGTCACGCTTGGCGACAGCGCGGATGCCGTCGTTCGAGCAAGCGACGTGACACCATTTGCCGCTGAACGTTCCTCTGGATCAACGACCGCAACCGTGTATGACTGGCGCGTCGGCACGTCCATTTGTGAAATGCTGAAACGCGCCAGTAGCATCAGGACTGCCAGCGGTAACGTAGGCATCAATGGCACCAGAATGAGCAGAACGTTGGACGGAACATGCGTGAAAACCATTGTGTTCACCAATCCATAACGCGCCGCCACACGTGCTGCCGCCAGTGCTGATAAGCCTGCAAAGAGATTTGCGCCTAAATAAATAGCGCCAATGACGGCTGAATCGACACCGAAACGGCGGTTGAACCAAAGTGCCACCAGGCTTTGAACAACCAAGCCGCCTGCGAATGCATCAATCATAAACAGGAGTGACAGCCGGTAAACGATTCTTCGTGAACGGTTCAGCCCGAATAAGCTTTGGAGGGTCAAAGACGGGATTGGCTGCGAAATCTCAACTGCCGAACTCAAGCGAGTGAACAGCAGCAGCAGCACACCGCCCAACAGCGCATAGCCAATAATCACAACCTGATAACTTTCCAAGGGTGTGCGTCCGCCAGCTTGGAGATTCTGTGCCAATAAGCCGCCTACTAACGAGCCAAGCCCGGTCATGAGCGACCCAATCAAACTGTACCAGGCGAAGACCTGTGTACGCTGCTTGTCTGTGGTAGTTTGCGGTAGGGCTGCCTGTTCGATGGCGAGGAAGGGACCAACTTCGTTTCCACTGGGACTGATGGTGCCAATGATGGCGGCGACCGTTAGCAGCGTGATATTGCGGGTGAGCGCAAAGACAACACCGGCAAATATCATCAGTACCGCCCCGATCATCAGCATACGCCGACGCCCGATTCGATCCGCAACGATAGTGATCGGCAGTGAAATGAGTGCGTCGCCCAACAGGGTCAGGCTGAGTACCAGCCCAATTTGGGTATCGTTCATCCCGAGTGCTGCTAGGTATAACCCCAGTACAATGGCGAGAAATCCGTAGGCAAAGAGGCGAACCATGCGCGTTGCGAACAGCAGCCGACCATCAGCCGACAAGCTAGTCAACGCCTGAATTTCAGGAAGTTGAAGCAATATTTATTCCAATCAATAATTGCAACTGACTCGCATTTTCGATTCCACAGAAACAATTTTTGACGTAACTTGTTGATGATAACGCACCGTGCAAAGAAAGAAAATCATTACGTAAGGATCAAACGACACGCAAAAGCGCAGAACATATTGTCTGCGCTTTTGCTCCTGCACTTGTATTCAGAAATTGGAGACCAGTTTACTGGGCATCCCGCTGTTCGATCAGGATGATCGTGCCGTCATTGGCATTCACCTGAACATCCGTGCCGTCAGCCATTTCGACCTCGAAGATTTGTACACCATTTTCGACATCGAATTCGACGGCTAATGTCGTCGAGCCGGTTTCGGTCTCGGCAATCGCTTGGGCTTCGTCTGCGGTGATTCCGGTCGTGGCGGGCGCGACGGCATCCGAACTATCCATTTGATCGGCACCCGATTCCGTGTCGTCCGCCGCATCGATGTTTAGGATCACTCCGCTGCCAGCATCGATTTTGACATCGCGCCCATCGTCCAACGCAACACCGTAGACGAGATAGCCATTTTCAACTTCGATCTCCACCATTGTGGGTGTGCCTTCGGCGGCGGCAGTCGTCTGGGCAGCTTCGGCGGTCACCGTCGCCAGCGTAGTCAGCGCGGAACAGTAATCAGTATCGGTCATGCCCACAAACGCCGCTTCATCGACCGCAATCGTGCCTGTGTAGGTGGTGGTAGCTTCTGCATCGTCCAATTCGGTGGCATCGGTTTCAGATTCGGCATCGTCTGTGCCTTCTGCGTCCTGGGCATCGATGTCGCCGGCTTCATCTTCATTGGCGTCATCGACCGCTTCGTTTTCACCGACATCACCGGCGTTCTCATCGTCGGTCAATTCCGTTTCAGCCCCGATCAGAATGCATTTCTGCTCATCTGCTGTGTTCGACTGTGCCTGTACGTGCCCAACAAGATGGGAAAAACTGCCGAACAATAGCGCCAGCAGTACCAACGATGGCATCGCCAACTTGCGATTGGTTTTCATCACTTACTCCTCATAGACTTGAATGACAATGCTTGCGTTCAAGCTCGAACACCCTCAATGTGCGCTACCAGAATTAAATGGCGATTAAACGGCTATGAAGTCGGGAGTGTAACTGTAAACTTAGTCGCCATAATTGCTCTGCTAGTTTTAGGTTATGGCTCGATGCCTTGTTAACTCCTGTCCGCCCGCGTCTTCACCCGTCGGTAAAATAATCGTAAACACACTGCCATGCCCAGAACGACTCGATATTTCTATGTGTCCGTGATGCGCGTTGCCAATCGTGCTTTCAAGCTCAACCCGATGCTTACCTTCTGGATCGCCTATATCCTCACTCGTCCGCTCGGCGCATCACTCGGTGACTGGTTCTCGCAGCTCCCCGAAGATGGCGGTCTGGGGTTGGGTAGTGTTGGGACGAGCGCGCTGTTCTTGGTCGCCATTGCGCTCATGGTCACCTATCTGGCGGTCACCAAGAAAGATGCCAGCGCCATCGAAATGCCCGATTCGGCGCTTCCGGCGAAGACGTAACAATCCCATTAGAGACCCTAAACATTTAATCACCTGATGAAGAGGTTATCTTCTTCATCAGGATGCCCCGTTCACCGGCAGTGTCACGGTGAACGTCGTTTTATAACCGGGTTGGCTTGCGGCAGTGATGCTGCCATGATGCGATTGAACTATGGCGCTCGCAATCGCCAGACCCAGCCCGAAGCCACCCGTTTGCCGCGCACGTGCACTATCTGCCCGGTAGAAACGCTCGAAAAGATGGGGGAGGTGTTCCGGTGCAATCCCTTCGCCGCTGTTAATCACTGCGACGGAAATCTCGTCCCAATGTCGGACGATCTGAAGGCTGACGAAACCATCGGGCTGCGTATATTTGATGGCATTCTCAACCAGGTTGGCGAAGACTTGAAACAACGATTCGATTTCGCCTCGGATCGTCAAGTCGATTTGTTTGGGACGTTCAAGCGTAAGATCGATACCGCGTGTGATGGCTTTCTCGTGAAACTGACTGATCACCGCCTCCACGACTTGACCTAAGTCAACATGGGTTCGATCCTGTAATCCCCGTTGTTCAATTCGAGCGAGCGTCAACAGTTGCTCGACCAAACGAGTCATTTGGTCGACATCACCCTCCATATCGCGCATCATCTGAAGAAGTTCAGGGGCTTCGCGTGGACGCGAACGCGCCAGGCTCAACTGTGTTTTTAGCAGACCCAATGGCGTGCGAAGTTCGTGCGATACATCCGATGTGAGCTGGCGTTCCCGCTGAAAGGCATTCTGTAGTCGTTCCAACATGGCATCAAAGGTATGGGCTAACTGCCCGATCTCATCCTGAGTATTCAGGTGAATACGCTGGCTCAAATCATCCGCGCTGATATATCTGACCGTTGCCGTAATCGAGGCGACAGGGGAGAGCGCGCGATTGGCGAGGAACAGCCCACCGGCAGCAGATAAAATGAGAACGAGTGGGATCGCTACCGTCAAGCTCAACAGCACCTGCTGTATAAAGACTTGTTCGGTACGCAACGACACCGCGAGTACGAGCCTACCCAGTGATCGGTTGCCCTCTTGCAGCGTCAGCACAAAGAGACGGGCTGGTTCGTCGTGGGGCAAGATAATGTCCATGATCTCTCCCGGCGGTGGTAAGGAGACTGGAAGGGGCGTATTGTTCGCTTCTCCCACGGTGGCGGCAATCATCCCATCAGGGTTAAGGATCCAAACCAGCACGCCGCGTCCGCGCAGCACGGCGGTGTCTTCAGCGGGAATGACGTAACGGGATACCCCATTGTCGGCTGCCACATCGACAACGGCATTCATTTGCGCAGCGCTCAGGCGCAGCGTTTCGTTAATTTGCTGATTCTGGGAGTTTTGCAGGGCGAAGATGAGGATTAAGGCGAAGACCAACAGCAGAATCGCTTCTAGGGTGACTGTCCACAGCACCAGTTGGACACGCAGTTTATTCAGCACTTTCATCGACGCTGATCCGATACCCTAAACCACGGAGTGTTTGGATGAGCTTACGATCATGCCCTTCGTCGATTTTCTTTCGCAGCGCATGGATATAGACTTCGATAAGTTTTGAACCGGACTCAAAATCCATATTCCAGACATGTTCGATGATCTGGTCACGACTAAGCACCTGTCCCGGATGGCGCATGAGGGTTTCGAGCAGCATGTATTCCTTGCCGGTTAAGTCGAATTCCGCTGCGCCCCGCCGTGCGCGCTTGGTCATCGTATCCAGCACCAACTCGCCTACCTGAAGTTCCACCGTTTTGCTGGGACCTTCGCGGCGTGCGAGCGCGCGCAACCGCGCCGTCAGCTCCTCGATGGCAAACGGTTTCACGAGATAATCGTCCGCGCCGCTGTCCAAGCCTTTGACTTTATCCGTCAGCGTATCACGCGCTGTCAGCATGAGGATTGGCATGATGTAGCCGTGGGCGCGAATCTGACGACATACCTCGATTCCGTCCATGCCGGGCAGCATAATATCGGTATTTATTCACCTATCCATGGGATTAAGCTCAAAATCCACAAATTTGAACCCAAGAAACACATAATGAACCCAATAGGACTGGGGCAAAATGCGGTCTGCACGGGTAGGTGAATAAATACTAATATCGAGCATGATCAGGTCATAGTGGGCGCTCCTGACCCAATCCATGACCTCGCTGCCATCGGCGACGACATCGACCGCGTAAGCCTCTTCTTCTAATCCTTGCCGTATAAGTGCTGCCATGCGTGTTTCGTCCTCGACGATCAGAACTCTCATGGCGTCGATCCTATAAGGTCACTCGTGTTCACTAATTTAGCAAGGTGTGCTGCGCGATAACGGTAGACGCGGATCGCGGTGATGCAGGTCGCCAACCAAACCGCGCCTGCGGTAAAACCTCCGATGACATCGCTCAAGTAATGTACGCCCAGATAGAGCCGACTGATGCCGATCAACACGATTGCCATGACTGCCGCGAAGACGATGAAGATGCGTGCGTAGTGATTCTTCACGATCAAGCAAATCAAGTATGCTCCCATTCCGTATGCGATCAACGACTGCATCGAATGTCCGCTCGGAAAGCTGAAACTGTTTGCCAGCGCAACCGGATCGACAAACACCGGGCGTGGGCGCGCAAACAGCGTCTTGATCAACACGTTCAGGAGGTTGCCACCGAGCAGCGTCACGCCCCAGATCAGAAGGTAAAACCACTGTTTGCGTAGCAAAAATATAACGGCGACAATGATAGCTAAGGCAAAAAGCAGTTGAAAGCCAAACAGACTGACGAACTTGAAGACCTGAACCGTCGTGCTGTTGGCGATCACCATGCTGTGCAGTTCGTTGGCGAGTGCCAAATCCACCTGAACAATAGTTTCCTGTTCGACAACATCTTCAGCAACTTTGGCAAAAAGATAGAGACTAGCGCCGCTCAGCACCAGCCCTGTAACGATGACAAAGCCGATAGTGCTAAAAATGCGCCGGAGATAAGCGATCATGTTAATTCCCTTAAACGAGATAGGCAGTTGAGGGACGATCAGCATTTGCAGACCGCCCACTCTGGAAATTTCGGTATGTTGTTACGAGTCTGAGGGACACTTTATCCGCAGCACGGTCCTTAAGCGCGTCGCCGCATGTACAATCCAAACATGACGACGAATCCAGCCTCGACCAGCAGCGACAACAGCCCAATCGGTTCAAACCACGCATCGTCTATGCCGATGATGGGTAATCCGATAGTGCGGCTGATGATATACATGATAAGTGCGCCACCTGATACGAGCAAGCCTAACCACCAACCCCAAGCCTCGTGACGGTAGATTCCATATGCGGCAGCCACGGCAGCCGCCCCATTGAGCGCGAACAAAATACCTTTATACGCAGCTTCACCGTAATTATCAGGCGCTTCCACCAGATGCAGTAGTCCAACGACGATGATGAACGCAATGCCCATGCCGGCTTGCATAGCGGCTGTATCTGCGAAGGGAGAGGTTGATTCGATGTTGGTGCGAACAGTAGACATTTGAAGACTCCTTTATGTTCATGTTCATTTGAGCAAGCGAACCTTACAAGTTGAGAACTACTCCACGCCGCCTTCGCCACCGGGGTCTTTCATGACGGAGATCGTTTGCGGCACGTAGCCGCCCGCGTGCAGCGTCGCTTCGATGACAAGCTGATTTTGGTTGATGTAGAACAGACTGTTCAGATTGGCGCTGAAATGATCGGGCAGTTCAGCGTTATCGATATGAACCGACTTGGTTTCACCCGCGTTCAGCGTAAAGTCGGGCATGGTGCGGTAGTAACCTTCTACCGTGCCAGCCGTCGGGTCGCTGATGGTGTAGTAGATGTCGAAGCCCGTCAAAGCCGTCCCGCTCGTGTTAGTGATGGAGAGTTCAAGGTGATCCGAGACCGCCTGATTGTTCGCATCGACATTGTTTTCCACCAGAATGCTGTTGAGGGTGAACCCTACGGTTGTGCTGGTCTCCACGATCAGGGTATCGGTGAAGATCGGGGTCGTGTCCACAAGGTCATTCTGTCCATCCCCGTCCGTGTCAGGATTGTTGGGGTCGGTCATCAGTAACGACTCTGTGTTATCAGGAAGTCCATCGCCATCAGCATCGGGTCGGTTCGTCACCATTGTGGAGGATATCGATGACACAGCCGTGTTGGTCGCAGCGGCGCTCCCCGGTATCTGTGTGTTCGGGAGCGAGCTTGCGGGGCTGCCGCCACATGCTGCGCTGACGAGCAGGGCGACAGCAGCGAACGAAACGATGAGTAATGGCTTCTTCATGGTCAAACTCCTTTCGAGCAGGTCGGTTGATGTCTTTAGTAAACAGCGCGCAGGTAAATTACAGTTTAAGTCAAGCAATTCCGACAGCGCCTAAAAAAAACTGCCCGACACATCTGCTGCTGGACAACTTTGGATTTCAGGAGATATTGGCTAGCGGTCACGGCGGAGAAAGATGACATAAGATGCGCCCGCCAACAGGATGACAGGCACGAGCAGCCCGACGATGTTATTGGCTTTGAGCGTCACTACTTCCGACCATGTATTGGCTGCAAACTGAGGCTTCACGCCCAGAAGTGCAAAACTAATCCGCTCGTAGTGTTTGGTTGGTGACAATTCCTCGACCCCATCCCGAACACTTTCGTACCAGCGAAAGTTGGCGAGCGCCTGCTGTTCCTGATCATGACCGATACCGATGGCGGCAAAGAATCCGCCGGGCAGTTGGTTGTCTAAGTCCATCGTGTCGCCAATTTGCGGAAAGATGAAGGCGAACACCAGCCAGACGATCACGGTCAGCAGCAAGGCTTGGTTGTCGTTAAGCAGCAGCGCCAGCAGCAGCGCCAGCAGCAGCGCCAGCAGGAAGAACGTGAGCATATACAGCCACGACATGACCATCGTCAGCATGAGCTTGATCCCCTGATCGAGGGTCAGCCACACGCCGCCGATCACGCCGACTGCCACAAGGGTGACCAGACCGACCACCAATAGCATTCCTGCGAGCAGTGCTGCATTACCGATGATTTTGCCAGTGAGAAATTGATCGCGGTAGACGGGACGCGACAGGATCAGCCGCAGTGTGCCTGCCGTCCGTTCTTTGACGATAGTGGTGTTTCCCAAGATCATCGCCAGCAGCGCCCCAACCATCGCCAGATAGTTGATGAAGTTCTTCGAGACCGCGAGCGGGTTGAGGTCGGGCATGGGCGGAATTTCGGTGCGCCCTAAATCGCGCAGCACTTGTACCGACTGTTCGTATTCGGTGACGCGAGCGCGAACCTGCACCGCACCTAAACCCACCGCGACCAGTGCGAGGCTGAGCAACATGATGAGCGCAATGATTACGAGGCGATTCCGAAACGCATCGGTGATCTCTTTGCGGGCGATCACCCCAATAGTCCGTCGTCCCGCACTACGCGGGGTCGATAAGGCGCGTGTTGTCATGAGTTTGTGATCCTTCTGCCGCTTTAGCGACGACCCTGCTTGCGAAAGTAGAAGAACACACCCAAGATTGCCAGTACGCCAATCCCAGCGGCGATGGGCAGGAAGTTCGGGTTGTCCTGCACCCGCACATTTAGGCTGGCATCAGCGCTGGTCGCCTGATCGCTGACCCACGCAAACGTCAGCGGTTGATCGAGCGCCGCCTGTGTCGCTGGCACGGTGATGCGAATGGTGTATTCGACCTGCGCGCCGGGTTCGACTTGCGCGCTCGATTGCGGCTCGATCTGGGCAATCCAGCGTGCGGGCAGATCGAGGCGCAAAGCGGCATTTGTGATGGCTGCCGCACCGGCATTCAAGCCGGTCACATTGAAAGTGAATTCCTGACCGCTGAACGTCGTGGCGTTCAAGGTCTGACTGACGATTTGCAGCGCGTAGGTGTTTTCGACGTTCAACACCAAGGGCATCGTCACGCTGAACCCATCGTCGCGGGCGGCGTTGATTTCACCGACATACTGCCCGACTGCTGTTTCCGGCGCGGTGGTAAGCCGTAGTACCACCGTCTTGGCGCTGTTGGCGGCAAGCGCCACACGCTCTGCGACCGTCCCATTTTGGGCGAAACGAGAAGTCACTCCAGACGGAAACCCAGTGATGCTGAATGCGTAGTCGTGATTCATTGATGTATCGTTCTTGATTTCGAGTGCGATTTGCACCGCTGACCCCGCCTGTAGTGTCTGTTCAATGGCAATAGCATCCGCATTGACGACGATTGCAGCGATCAGGGTGAAGGCTATCGCCCACAGGAGGATGAATAGTTTTGTGGTCATGATGTGCTTTCCTATTCCAACACGAGGGTTTCATCACGCAGAAACAGGATGTAACTCATTGCTCCGGCAATGACACACGGGATGAGCAGGATGAACAATGCGCCCGCGCTGTCTCCCATGAGCGTCGTCCCCTCCAGTGCCGCGCTGCCCGGCGCGACTTCTAAGAGTTCTGCGCCGATTTGCTGGAGATGCCAGGTGGGGGATAGGAAATTGGTCGCGCGTGATGCGGCGGTCTCCTGCGGAATGGTGTTGGTCATGCCACTGATGCTGTTGATGACGGTGCTGTTCGCCATTTGGGTCTGTGCCATCTGCGGAATGACGAAGCTGACTAACATCCACAGAACGAGCGAGACAAGGAAGACGGTCGCGCTGTCTTTCAGGCGGATACTCAGCAGCATCGAAACTGTGAAAAACAGCATCATGTAGACCAGACCAATGACGATCAGGATCAAGAGCCGCAGCACCTCCAACCCGGTGGGCATGATCCCGCCGAACGTGATCAGCAAGAGTAGGTTGAAGGCGAACGCCAGCCCTAAAAGGATGGCGATGCCTGCCCCGCCGCCGAGCAGCTTTCCCGTCAACAGTCGATCACGATAGACGGGGCGCGTCAGGATAAGTCGCATCGTACCCGCTTCACGCTCTTCGATCAAAGCGTTGTACCCCAAGATCACGCCCACAATCGCACCGACGATAGCAATGTATTGGGTGAGGTTGGACAGGATGGTCAAAGTGTGAATTTCTGGCGCGGCAGGGACTGCTGTCGCGCCCTCCGCCATCAGGACAGCGACGCGCTCATCGTAGATGCGCATTTCGGCGCGTTTCGTGACGCTGCCGACATAGACGGACAGCACCGACAGCCCCAAAAATAGCACCGTGATGATCAGGAACAGTCTGTTACGAAAGGCGGCGCGAATCTCTTTGCGCGCAATGACCAGGGTCGGGTTCATGACAGCATCACCGTTTCCGCCTGTCCATGCTCGAAGTGCAGGTAAATATCCTCAAGCGATTGATCGGTCGGGAAACGCGCTATCACACTGGCGAGTTTGTCGGCGACCACCAGTCGCCCATGACTCATGATGCCGATGCTGGTACACAGTTTGGTCACCTCAGCCAGTTGATGCGTGTTCATAAAAATCGTGATGCCGTGTTCGTGGTTGAGTTGTTTGATGAGATTGCCGATGTCGCGTGTGCCTTCGGGATCGAGTCCCGACGAGGGTTCGTCTAGGAAAAGCACGTCTGGTTGATGCAGCAGCGCCTGGGCGATCCCAATCCGCTGACGCATTCCTTTCGAGAACCCACCCACGCGGCGGCTTTCCCAGCCTTCACAGCCAAGCATTGCCAGAACTTGCACGATCTTCGTTTTAATCTGTGGCACCCCCGACAGCGCCGCGAAGAAGCCTAAATTTTCCGCGACAGTCAGATCGTTGTAGAGTCGTACATTTTCCGGCACATAACCGATGTGTTGACGCACCGCGAGGTTGTCTTTCACGATGTCGAACCCGCAGACTTGTGCCTCGCCGGAGGTCGGCAGCAGGAGTGTCGTCAGCAGGTTGATGGTCGTCGTTTTGCCAGCGCCGTTATGCCCTAGGAAGCCGAAGATTTCGCCTTGTGCAATCGTAAGGGTGAGCCGATCAAGGGCGGTATGAGTGCCATACTTCCGAGTCAGTTCATGCGTTTGTATCGCTGTGTTCGTCATACTATGTGTCCTTCAAGCTGATCAACGAATGACTCGTAGTAAATCGCCCGAAGGTAAATTGGGGTTTAAATGGTTAAATGGGTTTGGCTATGGTCATGGCAAACGTGGTGACTGGTCAAACAAGCACCACGTGACGCATTTAATCCCTGATTAACTTTCAACAGCGACAGTTTTGTTTGAATGTCATCGAGGAAAAATCGTATGCGCCTCTTGTTGGTTGAGGATGAAGTGAAAATGTTGGCATTTCTTAGGCAGGGACTTGAGGAACAGCGTTACGCCGTCGATACCGCGGACAATGGCGAAGATGGACTGCATTGGGCGCTGAACTTCCCTTACGATGTCCTGATCCTGGACGTGATGTTGCCCGGTATCGATGGCATCGAATTATGCCGTATTCTGCGAAATCGACGCATTGATACGCCTATTCTGATGCTGACGGCGCGGGATGGAGTCGATGATCGGGTGCAGGGATTAGACAGCGGCGCGGATGATTATCTGGTCAAACCATTTGCCTTTCGTGAGCTGCTCGCCCGCTTGCGCGCGCTCACGCGCCGCGATACCCCTCATGCCAACGCCGTGTTGATCGTGGGCGATCTCCAGCTCGATAGGGTCACCCATACCGCCAAACGCGGGGACAAGCTCATCGAACTCACGGCGAAAGAATATGAATTGCTCGAATTCATGATGCTGCATCCGAACCAAGTGCTTTCCCGTACCCTGATTGCCGAGCATCTCTGGAACTATGATTACACGCCGGAATCGAATGTCTTGGATGTCTACATCCGCTATCTGCGCCGAAAGATTGATGACGACTATGAAAACAAATACATCCGCACCCTTCGGGGTACGGGTTACCAACTGGTGGACGCGACGACAGCCTAAATCGCTGCGCTGGCGGTTAGCGCTTTTGGCATTGGTGCTGCTGTCCTCGATCCAAGTGGTCTTGAGCTTCGCTTTCTTTCAAATCACATCACAATGGCTGACGACCCAGTTCGATGAGAATTTGAAAACGGTCAGCGTGCAGGTGAGCGGGACACTGGAAGATGTGGAGAATGCCGACGAGGACGACATCAACTTCCAGTTCGATGAGTCCAGCATCGCGTCGGTGACGTATCTGCGCGACCGCCTGTTTTTCATTCGGGTGATTGATTTAAGCACCGGCGCTATCCTCGACGAGAGTCAGCGTTATCCAATTCCCGTTCATATCCCTGCAAACGCACAAGCGATTGAGACATTTGCACTCCAAAGCGATCCACAACAAGTCGTGCGCATTTTCACGCAGCGGTTCGGGCAAAACGATCAGTATGGCTTGCAAGTGGGGCAGTCGTTCAACGATGTCCTGAACACGCAGCGGCAAATCCTGAGGTTGCTGATCGTGTCGGTTGGGCTGACAGCGGTGCTTAGCGCCCTGAGTGGGTGGTTCCTCGCCCAACGCGCCTTGCAACCGGTGAAGGCGCTCACGCGCATCGCTCATGAGATCAATGAGCGTGATTTGTCGCGCCGGATCACCACGCCGATGCCAGATGATGAGTTAGGGCAATTGAGCGGGGTATTCAACCAGATGCTCGACCGGATCGAAGCAGCATTTCAGCGACAAAAACAATTTACCGCCGATGCCGCGCATGAACTGCGCACGCCGCTATCCATCATGCAGACTGGTCTCGATGTTGCCCTCGAACAGGAACGCACTTCAAACGTCTATCAAAATGTACTTGAGAACCTGCGTGGTGAGGTCGTCCGTATGACGCATCTAACGACCAGTCTTTTGATGCTGGCACGGTCGGATACACAGCAAATGGCATTAAAACGCCAACCGACTGATTTATCGCTGCTGCTGCACACTACAGCTGACCAGTTCACAGCGGCGGCGAACTACAAACATATCATCATTTCACGCCACATTTCGGCTTCCATCGTCGTGAATGTGGATGAGGAACGGTTCATTCAGCTTGCACTCAACCTGCTGGATAATGCCATCAAATATACGTCAGAAGGTGGCATGATTACGGTCACTTTGATTCGGCTTGATGGACGCGTACGATTCGATATTTCCGATACAGGTATCGGTATCCCAACCGATCAACTTGCTCAGATTTTCAACAGGTTCTATCGCGTGGATCGCGCCCGAACCCGCGCGCAGGGCGGCTTTGGGTTGGGACTTGCTATCGCACGGCAGATTGTCGAACTTCATAGCGGAACGATCACGGCTTCGAGTCAGATTGGTATTGGTACAACGATTTCGGTAACGGTGCCGATTTCGCCGGCTTCTGATCATCATTTGACATCGCCTAACAATAATTAAGGCAATCCAAAATCACACGAAGGTGCAAAAGCCTCTTTTTGTAATGGGTCATGAGGTGTCGCCAACTCAACGAGGGACGACGTTGAGGGAGGGGTGAAATGCCATGACGTTTAAGACTATTGGCGGTCGTTTGATCGCTGACATCTATCCCCAGTTTGAGTAGCTCCCCTGCAATCTTACCGTTCCCCCAGTCATTTGTACGGGCAAGTTGAAGCACCAAACACTCCACCTCTGCGTCGGTTCTTGGACGTCCACTCCGTCTCGGTGCCTGTATATCCATTTCCGCTGAACCTGTCCTGCATGGTCTCTTTTTTTCGGGGTCTTTTCGAGAAGGCGCAATCGGCAGTTGCATCCACTGACAGCCCGTGTGCAAGCGATAAAGGCGGTAGTTGAAGACTTTGACCAGCGCGATTTCGCAGCCGTATCTTGTTACATCGTCACGCGAACTGGTGCGCTTGAGCGACGCGCAAATCATCGCCCTCAACGGTAAAGAGGTCGCGCTGCGTGTCCTGCCAGAAGGCTCGGATTTCCTGATGCGCTGGCGCTTCAGCCACATTCAGCGCTTCCTGAAAGGCAAGACGGTTGAACCCGGCGATGTTACATGACCTGTTCACTCAGTACGTCGATTTTCGTTCGGAGATCGAGAGCGCGATCCTCGCCTTGTGGACGATTGGGACGTACTTCTACACGATGTTCCCGGCGTATCCGTACATGGCACTCAACGATCCGAAGAACAGCGGCAAAGGCAGTGACGAAAGTGGGTAAACACCATGATCGATGTAGAAAAACTCAAAGCACAGCTCGATCTGCGTCAACTCGTCGAGCGCGACCTCGGCAAGCCGCGCTTTCGTGGACGCGACTATGCCGCCTTCAAGTGTCCGCTGCACAGTGAACACAAAGGCTTGATCTGGCAAGGGTTTGGTGGACAGAGAAAATGTCATTTGGCGATGTGATAGTTGTAATCTATACCTGTGATGAATCTCACTATAGCGTACTCTTGTCTTGATAGATAATGTAGAAAGGTTTTCAAAAATGCCTGCTTAAAGATGCGACTTAGGTTTAAGTCAACTCACTTGGTCTAAAGTGTGTAAGATGGTTGCTGAAATTTCATAGGTCTTTTATTTTGTAATTTCATATGGTGAGAAGAGGATAGGTATTCCTTGTTCGTGCGCGCTGTTAATCTAGTGCTTCGCTATGGTGCTAAGAGAATTTAGTAATTTGTTATATTTTGTGCAATCGCCAAACTATTACGCTGAAAGTTAGAAATATAACGCGGTGTAGTAAAATTTCGCGATAGTAAGTAACTACTCAGCCATCACGACTTTTTGGCTCATAACGGTTGACAATAGACCACTTTGTAGTGGATTTTGGTCGTGATCTTCGTGCCACGAAGTTCTTTATGGACATCTAAGGCTTATATAGGGTCATAACCCAGTGAAGATACCGCGATGGCTGAGTAGTTACGATAGTAATTTGCGCTATCCTTAAACTATCACTCAAAGGAGTCACATCATGAACTACCTGAACAAACGTCTCTCGGCGGCAATGTGGTCTAGAGTACTATTACTCTGGATCATTCTCGGTATCGGAGGTCTTGTAGCGGGTGGCGGCGCATTGTTATTCGGACGGTTCATACAAGATAACATTCGCAACGAACTGGTAGCTCAGCAAATCAATTTTTCGGCAGCAGATCAGCTTTCGGACGAAGAACGAGCGCTCCCCGGACTCGTCGAGAATGCTGGGCAAGCCCTCACTACTGGCAACCAAGCCCAAGCTTACTCAGCGTTGATAGGGTTACACATGCGCGAATCTGCCGATGAGGCGGGCTATCCAGGGGCTGTCTACGCAACATTAGGCGGAATACAGCGCGGATTGCGTGCCGAAGTCGCCACAGCCACGCAAGCTGGTGATCAAGCTTTAATTGACGACGCACAAGCCAGGTTAGCAACAGTCTCAAACCTTCGCACCACGATGTTGACGGGTAGTACCCTTCGGGGAACGCTGCTCTCAGCATACGGCTGGGATAATGTTGCCACAGGGGTTATATCAGGTGGCGTATTCCTTGCGATACTAGGGGTTGTGTTCCTCGTGCTCTTCATCTATGAATTGCGCTTGGGTCACTTATCCTACACTGAAGCGTAATTTAACAGATTGATCAAAGGTTAACAGTCTTTTTAAGGACTAGGCGCGAACCTCTAGCAACGATGAGGCTTAACGTCTAGCTCATAAAGAAACTGAGCTTAATAACGCTGACATAAAAACGATTTCCGTATGCCGCAAGCACCGGAGGTCGTTTTTATGTGTAAGACGAGTAGGCATGTTCATTGACGATAGGTCGAACCCGCTGACGTGTTCCGCGCCGTGCATGTGTAGTGACCCCCGAAGATTGGACACAGGGCTAAATGCAGTATCCTATGTTCAAGAAGAGGATGAGAGATGCGAACAAGATCGCCGTCTCTCAGACCGCTGCGTATGGCTTTGACCCGGTTATCAGTCTGATTACAAACAGCGATGCCACCCTCGCCGCCCATATCGCCCTCCTGTTCGACCGTGACACGCCGGGAGCCGACGCCAACGCGCTGGCGTGTCATGGTCGGCTGAATGAGGCTTTGCAGGGGGCGAGCTTTTATCCCTAGCGACAGGGTATCATCGACCCCGCCCCACATGGTGAGGCGGCTTACGACGCGCTGCTGCTGCGCCTGCAAGCCGCCATCGGTGGTCTTGCACCTAAATCGCGGCATCGGTAGGGGAGACCATGCCGGGTCTCCCCTGCTTACGAGCGGTTTATTTCCCCGCGTTTTGCCGGGCGCGTTCGGCGTCGTTCCAATTCTTGTCGCGGTTTTCCTGAGCGCGGGCTAGTTCGTCATTGGCTGACTGATCCGGTCATTCTTATTCTGTGTCGCCTGATTGCGGATGCTGTCCGCCTGCGCTTCGCCGTCTTGCTGCGTCCGCCAGCCGTCCTCTTGAGCGCGCTGAATCCGCCGCTGGTTCTCGCATTGCGCCGTCGTGAGCTGCCGCTGACCATCGCCGCGCTGTTCGTTGGCTTGCTGGTGCGCCCCGTCCGTCTGCTGCTGCGCTTGGGTCATCAGTTCAGTTTGCTGGCTTTGCGCCGGACAGCAGACGGTCGGACGCCATTTTTTACGTGTGAAATGCGGGCATCGCGCCACGCGCGCTGGGCGGCAATCTTTGGCAGACCGGGCGCGGTATAACCAAACAGATCGGCGCGAATTTGCGCATCGATGTACTCGCGGAAGGGATTACGATAGGTCACCGAACCGGGCGGTCGAAATTGTCCAAGACGAGCGTTAGCGTTGAATTTCTGATCATATTATGATAATAGTAAATATATAGCATTTTGACCATAATTTTACAAGGCGATCTAGAATCTTATGTTTTTACGCTAGGAGTGAGATTTGTCACTTGCAAGAAATGAGCTTCGGTAGGTATAGGCTTTCTTCGAATCAAGTATCCTTCGAGAAGATTGAATGTCGTTCTAATTCGCCTTTTGGAGTGAGCTATGCGATCTAGCTCTGGAAAAACAGTGGAAGCCCCGTCCGACGACAAGCGGTGGCGAATTGTTACTGCTACCATGCGACGGCATGGCTTTGAACGTGATGCGGTGATCGAGGCTCTGCATTCTGCTCAGGAAGCTTTCGGTTATCTGGATGATGCGGCGCTGCGATATGTCGCTCAAAATCTTAACACACCTTTGAGTCTGGTCTACGGTGTCGCTACGTTCTACAACTTCTTCACCCTCAAGCCACAGGGAGAACACACCTGCGTAGTCTGTCTGGGAACTGCCTGTTACATTAAGGGCGCTCGCCAAATTCTGGATGCTATCTACACACAACAGGGGTTGAAACCGGGTCAAACCACCCCGGACAAGAAAGCCTCTCTGCTTGTGGCACGCTGCTTAGGCGCATGTGGTCTGGCAGCAGCAGGAGTTTTTGACGGTGAAGTGGTCGGTAATCTGACACCAGAGGATGCCATCACGCGAATTGAGGAATGGGTGAACCATGATAGTTGAAGAACTGAACAAAATTGCCGTAGACGAAAGGCAAGAGCAGGCACAGTTTAATCACCACCTGTTTGTGTGTAGTGGTACCGCTTGTCTTTCCGCACACAGTGATGAAATCAAAATCGCATTTGAGCATGAAGTGGAACAGCGTGGACTGGGCAAAATGTGCGCCATAACGGGCGGCGGTTGTCGCGGACTGTGTGCTAAGGGGCCGATGGTTTCAGTGGAACCGACTGGCATCCTGTATCAAGGTGTGAAGCTGGGCGATGTGCCAGAAATCCTGGATAGTCTGGGCAAGGAACCAGTCAACCATTTGCAGGCAGATTTGAACGCGCACTTTTATCAAAAGCAGCACCGTATTGTGTTGGAGTACAGTGGCAAACTCGACCCCGAACGCATCGAGAGCTATATCGCAGCCGGAGGTTACAACGCACTCGCGAAAGCTTTAACCGAAATGACACCAGTCGAAGTAATCGACCAGGTGACACGCAGCGGACTGCGCGGTCGTGGCGGAGCAGGCTATTCAACCGGTTTAAAGTGGAATACCGTCGCCAAAGCACAGAGTGCACAAAAGTACATCATCTGCAATGGGGATGAAGGTGACCCCGGCGCTTTTATGGATCGCAGTGTTATGGAAGATTACCCATTCCGTGTCCTGGAAGGTGTGACCATCGCTGCCTATGCGGTCGGCGCGTCTCAGGGGTTTTTGTATGTTCGCGCTGAATATCCGCTGGCAGTCAAACGCTTAAAATCCGCTATTCGCCAAGCGGAAAAACGGGGTTTACTCGGAACTTCGATATTAGGAACCGCCTTCAGTTTTGATGTAGAAATCCGCCTTGGTGCAGGCGCCTTCGTCTGCGGTGAAGAAACGGCTCTCATCGCTTCCATCGAGGGTAAACGAGGCACTCCCCGTCCGCGCCCACCTTTCCCCGCTGAACATGGTTTGTGGGGGGAGCCTACGCTCAACAATAACGTGGAAACCTATGCCAACATAGCACCGATTCTCCAGAACGGGGGCGATTGGTATGCCGCTATCGGTACCGAAAAAAGCAAAGGCACAAAGGTCTTTGCCCTCTCTGGACGGATTGTTAATACTGGATTGATCGAAGTCCCGATGGGTATGACCGTGCGTGAAATTGTTGAGCACATCGGCGGCGGAATCCCTGATGGACGCAAATTCAAAGCCGTGCAGACCGGTGGACCATCCGGCGGTTGCATACCCGAACAGTATCTTGATACGCCGGTCGACTACGATTCGCTGCTGCCTCTCGGTACTTATATGGGTTCGGGTGGCATGATCGTCATGGACGACACCTCCTGTATGGTGGACGTAGCCCGCTACTTTATGGAATTCTGCATGACCGAATCCTGTGGCAAGTGCGTACCTTGCCGTGTCGGCACAGCACATATGTACGATCTGCTGGACAAGATTACTCGAGGCGAAGCCACACTCGGTGATCTGGAACTGCTCGAAAAATTAGCCGACATGGTTTCCAAGACGAGTCTGTGTGGTTTGGGGCAAGGCGCTCCCAATCCGGTTAAGAGTACATTACGCTACTTCCGCGACGAATATCTGGCGCACATTGTGGACAAGGTGTGCCCTGCCGGTGTCTGCAAGATCCATCATGACAAAGAAGGGGTACTGCAATGACCACGCGCGTCCTCACTTTGAAAATAAATGATCAGGAATTCAGCGGACGCGAAGATGCAACCGTTCTGGAAGTCGCCCGGGAACACAACATCCCTATCCCAACTCTCTGCTTTTTAGAAGGGCTTTCTGCGCTCGGTGGGTGTCGCCTGTGCTTGGTGGAAGTCAAAGGTACATCTAAGCTTCTCCCTGCCTGTGTGACCCGTATTCAGCAGGACATGGAAGTTTATACGGAGACTGAACAGCTTGTTGCGTATCGGCGAATGATCGTGGAGATGCTTTTCTCCGAAGGCAATCATGTTTGCTCAGTTTGTGTCTCCAATGGACATTGCGAACTACAGAATAAAGCGCAAGAGTTGAGTATCGATCATATCCTTCTCCCCTATCGAAATCCAGAGCGCAAGGTCGATGCATCACACGCTTTGTTTACCCTCGACCCGAATCGCTGCATCCTCTGCACGCGCTGCATTCGTGTCTGCGATGAAATCGAAAGCGCGCACACCTGGGATCTTATGGGGCGCGGCATTCAATCGCAGGTCATTTCGGACCTGAACCAGCCTTGGGGCGAGTCGCCGACTTGCACGAGCTGTAGCAAGTGTGTCCACATCTGCCCGACGGGTGCGCTCTTCGAAAAAGGCAAATCCGTATCCGAAATGACCAAACGGCGAGATTTCTTGGGCTATTTATCGGTGATGCGGGAGAATCGAAAATGACCAAAATACGTTTAGCAACCGTTTGGCTTGACGGATGTTCTGGTTGTCACATGTCATTCCTCGACATTGATGAGGAATTACTGGCATTGGCTGACAAGATTAAACTAGTTTATAGTCCGTTAGTAGATCAAAAAAATTTTCCAGAGGCAGTGGATATTACACTTGTCGAGGGGGCTGTCAGCAGCGAGGCTGACCTCGAAAAAATCAGGCATATCCGCCAGCATACGACCACACTGATTTCGCTGGGCGACTGCGCCGTAACAGGGAACGTGCCTTCGCTGCGTAATACGATTGGCGCAGAATCAGTCCTGCGACGCGCCTATCTTGACCCTTCGCTGTTTAACCCGCAGCTACCCAACGACAAAGTACCCCGTTTGCTGGATACTGTGCGTCCAGTTCATTCTGTCGTCAGGGTAGATATTTATGTTCCCGGTTGCCCGCCTTCAGCCAACACTATTTTGTACGTTCTTTCCGAGTTGCTCGCTGGACGTAAACCCGATTTGAGCGGCAAAACACGCTTTGGCGCCTAGGAAGCACTAAGAATCATGGCACAACAAATCCTCATAGACCCCGTGACGCGGATTGAAGGTCACGCCAAAATCACACTTTATCTGGACGATTCTGGAAGTGTCGAGAATGCAGAATTCCACGTCACGCAAGTACGCGGCTTTGAAAAATTTGTGGAAGGACGCCCCTTTCACGAAATGCCGTCCCTGATGGCACGTATCTGCGGGATCTGCCCGGTCAGCCATTTGATGGCATCGGCAAAGGCTTGCGATGAGCTGCTAGCGGTATCCATCCCGCCGACAGCCAAGAGCCTGCGCCGGATCATGAACATGGCGCAGATTGTCCAGTCTCATGCGCTTAGTTTCTTCTATCTCTCTGCACCGGACTTGCTGCTGGGTATGGATTCCGACCCTGCTGTACGTAACATCTTCGGTGTAGCGCAGAGTCATCCGTTGCTGGCGAAGGATGGAGTACGAATGCGGCAAATTGGCCAGCAAATCATCGAAATTCTGGGCGGCAAACGGATACATCCTGGGTGGGTGGTAGCAGGCGGCGTGAGCGAGCGGCTGACGGCTGAAAAACAGGATCGCATTGCGGCGCTACTGCCGGATGGACGGGCGATTGCCCAGCGAACATTGGAATGGTACAAAGGCGCGCTGGAAAACTATAAGGAGGAAATCGCGACCTTCGCCAATTTCCCGACGCTGTTTATGAGCCTCGTGACGCCGGACAATAAACTTGAATTTTACGATGGTATCTTACGGATTGTTGACTCGAAGGGAACGGTTCTGTCGGATTGCGATCAGCCTGACCACCATCTCGATAATATTGGCGAAGCGGTTGAACCGTTCTCCTATCTCAAGTCACCGTACTACAAGCCGCTTGGCTATCCAGATGGTATATACCGGGTTGGGCCGCTGGCACGCCTGAATATCGTCGAACAATGTGGGACGCCGCTGGCTGACGCTGAATTAACCCAGTTCCGCAAGGTTGACCGGCAAAGTTCTTTTCATTACCACTATGCCCGCTTGATTGAAATCCTGTACTGCCTGGAACAGATTGGGCAATTGCTGGAAGAGCCGGACATTCTGAGTGACCGTGTGCGGGCTTATGCTGCGCCGAACCAATCGCAAGGCGTTGGAACCAGCGAAGCACCACGCGGGACACTGATGCATCACTACCAGATTGACCGCAATGGCTTGATTACGCACGCCAATTTGATCATCGCCACAGGTCACAACAATCTGGCGATGAATCGCGGGATTCTGCAAGTCGCGAAACATTTCGTTAAGGGGAATGATCTGTCGGAAGGAATGCTCAACCGCGTTGAAGCAGTCATCCGTACCTATGACCCTTGCCTGAGCTGCTCGACTCATGCCATCGGCAAGATGGCGCTACAAATCCAACTGGTCGAGCCTGATGGCACGGTCGTAAATGAACTGAGACGCTGACGATGATTCTGATTATTGGCTACGGCAATACGCTGCGGGGTGACGACGGGGTAGGGTGCTACATCGCCGACTGCTTGAGTGAGCGGCTTACAAACCCTGATGTCGAGATTCTCAGCCGTCATCAGCTTACCCCTGAAATGGTCGAGCCAATCAGCCGTGCCGATCTCGTAATCTTCGTTGATGCTGGCTTGGAGGGGATTCCCGGTGAGTATGACAACTATCGTATTGTGCCGGCTGGCGACATGAGTTCATTTACCCATCAGACGAATCCGGCAAGTCTTTTAGCTGGGTCAAAGGAACTTTACGGCACATCGCCTGATGCGGTGATGGTTTCCGTATGCGCCAATCGGTTCGACTATGGAGAGGTGTTATCAACCGTCGTTGCGAGTGCAGTACCGCAAGTTCTCCGCAAGATCGAGCGCTTGGTTGAGGCGGAGATGACCAACCATGCATGAATTAGCCATCACCCAGAGCATACTTGAAATCGCGGTTCGTCATGCTGAAGCTGCTCATGCTAGGCAAATCACCGATCTTTATATTGTTGTCGGGGAACTATCGTCCATGATAGATGATTCCGTTCAATTTTATTGGGACATCGTTAGTCAGAATACGGTAGCTGAGGGCGCAAAACTGCATTTCCAGCGCATACCAGCCGAAATGTGCTGTTCAAATTGCAGCCACCGCTATGCTCTAAAACCCGATCAATTCGCCTGCCCGACCTGCGGAAGTACAGCAAGCGTCCTGATGGCGGGGCAGGAATTCTATCTTGCAGCAATTGAAGTACAGCCAAGCGAAGAGATGGCAACATGAAAAAGCACATTCCGGTCGTAGAAAAGATTCTCAGTGCCAATGACCGTTTAGCGGATGAAAACCGCGAAAGGCTGGATGCGGCAGGCGTTTTTGCGATTAACCTGATGGCTTCGCCCGGTGCGGGTAAAACATCGCTGATTGAACGCACCGTCCCGAAAATGATCGAATTCATGCGCGTTGCAGTGATTGACGGCGACATCGCCACCAGTCTGGATGCTGAACGTGCCAGTGCCGCAGGAGCAATCGCCGTCCAAATCAATACCGGCGGGGACTGCCACCTAGATGCGGTGATGATGCAGCACGCACTCTCCCAACTGCCGTTAAAGGACATTGATCTACTCATTGTCGAAAATGTTGGCAACCTGATCTGTCCGGCGGGATTTCGGCTTGGAACACACAAGAGCGTCCTAGTGGCGTCCACGCCAGAGGGGTCCGATAAGCCCTATAAATATCCGGGCATGTACTGCGGCGTTGATGCACTCGTCATCAACAAAATTGATCTGCTGCCTTATATCGAATTCGACATGACCTATTTTCGCCAGGGCGTAGAAATCCTCAACCCCGGACTTACAACCTTTGAAGTCTCCTGTCGCACAGGAGAAGGATTAGAGCGCTGGTTTGATTGGTTACGGATAACTGTAGGAACGAGCGATAGGTTGCACATGGAGAGGTGACGCCGCCATGACAGACGAGACCATACTTCAACGTGTCCGTATAAGGATTGGTGGCGCCGTACAAGGGGTGGGTTTCCGCCCCTTTATTTATCGTTTAGCCGCCGATCATGACGTAGTGGGATGGGTGAACAATTCATCGCAGGGTGTAATGATTGAAGCTGAGGCAGCCCGCCCGCAGCTCGAACACTTTTTGCATGACATCGAACAGAACCCGCCGCCTCATGCGTTAATCCAAACGCTCGACACTGAGTTTCTGCCTCCAGTGGGTTATACCTCGTTCGAAATTCACCACAGCGATGGCGATGGCGCGAAAACAGCTATCGTGCTGCCCGACATGGCAACCTGTCCAGAGTGCCTGAAAGAGATTTTTGACCCCACTAACCGCCGCTACCAATATCCTTTCACCAACTGCACAGATTGCGGCCCGCGCTTTTCCATCGTCAGAACGCTCCCTTATGACCGACCCAACACCACCATGCGTGATTTCATCATGTGCGATGAATGCCGCGCCGAATACGATAATCCGCTCGACAGGCGCTTTCACGCGCAGCCGAATGCCTGCCCCAAATGTGGCCCGCAGCTTGCGCTCTGGGATAAACAGCGGCGTGTGCTGGCGGAAAAATATGACGCACTGCTGATGACTGCCGAGGCTTTACGGAAAGGGCGGATTGTCGCAGTTAAAGGATTGGGCGGCTTTCATCTGATGGTGGACGCCCGGAATGCGGCAGCAGTCGCCCGCCTGCGAACGCGGAAGCACCGCGAGGAAAAACCGCTGGCAGTAATGTACTCCTCAATAGAACGCATCAAAGCCGCATGTGAGGTTTCGCAACTCGAAGAAAGCCTGCTAATTTCATCGGAAGCGCCGATTGTATTGCTGCGAAGAACCGGCGGCGACATTGCCAACAAAGTCACTCTTGGCAATCCCTATCTTGGTGTCATGCTGCCATATACGCCGCTGCATCACCTGCTCTTGCACGAACTCGGCTTTCCAGTTGTGGCAACGAGCGGCAACCTTTCTGGTGAACCGATTTGTACAGACGAATACGAGGCGTTGGAACGGTTGGACAATGTTGCCGACGTATTCCTCGTCCACAATCGCCCGATTACGCGGCATGTTGATGACTCGATTATCCGAGTTGCTGCCGAACGGGAACTGATGCTGCGCCGCGCACGAGGATATGCACCCCTTCCTATCGAACTGACAGAGTCCGCGCCAGTGCTACTTGCAACCGGATCGCACTTGAAAAACACAGCAGCCGTGACAAACGGCAGAATGGCTTTCATCAGTCAGCATATTGGCGATATGGAAACGCCCCAGACAGATGATGCTTTCCGGCGCGTGATCGCCGATTTCCAGCAGCTTTACGAACTGCAACCAACGGCAGTAGCCTGCGATTTGCATCCCGACTATCGGTCAACGCAATACGCCGAAGCCCTCGGTTTGCCGGTCATCCATGTCCAGCATCATTACGCTCATGTTTTGTCGTGCATGGTGGAAAATCGTCTTGAAGCGCCCGCCTTAGGCGTAGTGTGGGACGGAACCGGCTTTGGGCTGGACGGCACGATCTGGGGTGGAGAATTTTTACTCGTCAACCATCGGGGGTTTGAGCGATTCGCTCATCTGGCGACATTTCGCCTGCCAGGCGGCGATCAAGCCGTGAAAGAGCCGCGACGCTCGGCGCTGGGGCTGCTCTACTCCATTTATGGCGAGGACATGCCGCCCGATCTGCCGCCGATTCAGGACTTTACCAACGTTGAACTACGCTTGTTGAAAACGGCGCTGCGAAAAGGGATAAACGCGCCCCTCACCTCCAGCGCTGGGCGGCTCTTCGACGCAGTTGCTGCACTCATCGGGCTGCGCCAGCGCGCCAGCTTCGAAGGACAGGCGGCAATGGAGTTGGAATTCGCCCATCATGACATAAGTACCGACAAATTCTACTCATTTGCAGTTACAGACATCACTAGTGAGACAGCGCCCTCAAAGCGCATACTTGACTTGAAGTTGACTGTACTGGCAATAATCGATGATCTCCGTGCTGGCGTCTCGGTGGGTGAAATTTCGGCGGTGTTTCATAACACACTGGCTGAAATGATTGTTTCTGTTGCGCAGTTGGTCGGAGAAAAACGGGTGGTTTTGAGCGGTGGCTGCTTTCAGAATAAGACTTTATTGGAACGCACGATAGAGCGCCTATTGGCAGCCGGATTCCAGCCCTACTGGCATCGTGCTGTTCCACCCAATGATGGCGGCATCGCCTTAGGTCAGATCGCAGCGGCGCTAAAGGAGCAAACCATATGTGTCTAGCGGTTCCAGGAAGAATTATCAGCATTCAGGGCGACGATGCCCTCAGCCGAACTGGGCGTGTGAGTTTTGGCGGGGTCGTCAAGGAAGTCAGTCTGGCTTACGTTCCTGAAGCGCAAATTGGGGATTACGTGATCGTCCATGTCGGTTTTGCCCTCAGCAAGGTAGATGAGATTGAAGCAACGAGGGTTTTTGATTATCTGGAAGAAATGGGCGAATTAGGAGAACTCCAAAATGAGTGAACGTGTGGTAACGACGATAGATGGCAACGAAGCAGTAGCCCGTGTCGCCTATAAATTGAATGAAGTGATTGCCCTTTATCCGATCACGCCTTCCACACCGATGGGTGAATGGGCGGATGAGTGGGCATCGGGCAGCAAGCCAAATTTGTGGGGAACAGTTCCACAAGTAGTGGAGATGCAGAGCGAAGGTGGAGCAGCCGGGGCAATTCACGGCGCGCTTCAAGCCGGAGCATTGGCGACCACCTTTACCGCCTCGCAGGGTCTGCTGCTGATGATCCCGAATATGTACAAAATCGCCGGAGAATTAACTTCTGCGGTATTCCATATCGCGGCACGTTCACTGGCGGCACAGGGACTTTCCATCTTTGGCGATCACAGCGATGTGATGGCTGCGCGTTCAACTGGATGGGGCATGTTATCGTCGGCTTCGGTGCAGGAAGCACACGACTTCGCCCTCATCGCCCAGGCTGTAACCCTGGAAGCTCGGCTGCCTTTCCTTCATTTCTTCGATGGTTTCCGTACATCGCATGAGGTCAACAAGATCGAACTTCTCAACGATGACGATCTGCGCGCGATGATCCGTTACGACAGGATTCTAGAACATCGGGCGCGCGCGCTATCACCAGACCATCCAGTCATGCGCGGTACAGCACAGAACCCGGATGTCTATTTCCAAGCGCGTGAAACGGTCAATCCGTATTATGCGGCTTGCCCAGAAATTGTGCAGAAGGCGATGGATAAATTCGCTGGACTGACTGGACGGCAGTACCATCTCTTTGAGTATCATGGTGCGCCGGACGCCGAGCGCGTCATCGTGCTGATGGGTTCGGGCTGTGAAGCCGCCCATGAAACAGTGGATTATCTGACCGCACAGGGTGAAAAGGTCGGATTGCTGAAAGTTCGGCTATACCGTCCGTTTGATGTGCGCAGCTTCATCGATGCGCTGCCTGCAACCGTCAAAGCGATTGCTGTGCTAGACCGCACCAAAGAACCGGGCAGCGCGGGTGAACCACTCTATGTTGACTGTGTGACCGCACTGTTCGAAGAAAGTGCGCACGAAAGTATGCCCCTCGTGGTCGGTGGTCGCTACGGTCTGTCATCAAAGGAATTCACGCCCGCGATGATCAAATCAGTCTTCGACAACCTGTCGCAGCCCAAGCCCCACAATCACTTCACCATCGGCATTCTGGACGATGTAAGCAACACCAGCCTCGAATACGATCCCGACTTTTCGATTGAACCGGACTCCGTCGTGCGTGCCGTGTTTTACGGTCTCGGTGCCGACGGCACAGTCGGCGCGAACAAGAACACGATCAAAATCATTGGCGAGAATACCAGCAATTACGCGCAGGGTTATTTCGTCTACGACTCAAAGAAGTCCGGCAGCACAACCGTATCGCATCTGCGCTTTGGATCGAACCCGATTCGCTCGAATTATCTCATTTCCAAAGCGAACTTTGTTGCCTGCCACCAACCGGGCTTTCTGGAACGGAACGACATGCTTCACAATATGGTACCGGGAGGCGTTTTCCTGTTGAACACAGCGCACGGTCCCAACGAAGTCTGGGACACGCTGCCAGAACCTGTTCAGCAAAAAATTATCAGCAATAAGCTCAGATTTTATGTCATTGATGCGCTCAAAATCGCACAGCAGGCAGGCATGAAGGGACGGATCAACACGGTCATGCAGGTATGCTTCTTCGCCATCTCCGGTGTTCTGCCGCGCGAGGAGGCTATCGCCGCCATCAAGCATTCCATCGAGAAGACTTATGGCAAGAAGGGTGAAGAAATCGTCGAGATGAACCTGAACGCGGTTGACCGGACGCTGGAGAATCTGTTTGAAGTCAGCGTACCTGCGACTGTCACGAGCCGCGTTGGATTTTTACCGCCCGTTTCTCCCCAAGCGCCAGAATTTGTACGCGACGTTCTGGGCATGATGATCGCTGGAAAAGGCGACTTGCTGCCCGTCAGCGCATTGCCAGCAGACGGCACATATCCAACGGGCAGCGCCCAATGGGAAAAGCGCAATCTGGCGACGGAAATCCCGGTGTGGGACTCCGATATCTGTATCCAGTGTGGTAAATGCGCCATGGTCTGCCCGCACGCCGTCATCCGCATCAAGGCTTACGAACCCGCTTTGTTGGACGGCGCTCCCGAAAGCTTCAAGGCAGTGGATGCCCGCGATACTGAATGGAAAGGCTTGAAATTCAGCATCCAGGTCTCACCGGAAGACTGCACGGGCTGCGCAATCTGCGTAGACGTTTGCCCGGTAAAAAACAAATCGGCGGCTAATCTCAAGGCGCTCAATATGGCTCCCCAGCCGCCACTGCGCGAACAGGAAAGCCAGAATTGGGATTACTTCCGTGCTATTCCAGAGATAGATCGCCGCAATATCAAGGTCAGCACTGTCCGACAGCAGCAGGTTCAGCAGCCATTGTTTGAGTTCTCTGGCGCCTGTTCTGGGTGCGGCGAGACACCGTATCTGAAGCTCATTTCACAGTTGTTCGGGGATCGATCGGTCATCGCCAACGCGACGGGCTGCTCGTCCATCTACGGCGGCAACCTGCCGACGACACCCTGGGCAAAAAATAACGAAGGACGCGGGCCAGCTTGGTCAAACTCACTGTTTGAAGACAACGCCGAATTCGGTCTGGGAATGCGGGTCGCCCTCGACAAACAGCATGAAATGGCACTCGAACTTGTCCAACAGCTTTCCGCCGACATTGGCAGCGAATTGGTCGAGAGCCTCTTGAATGCTGACCAGCATGACGAAGCCGGTATTTATGACCAACGTGAGCGTGTCGCAATCCTGAAAGCTGGATTAACAGGGTTGCAGTCCGATGAAGCGCGCCGTCTGCTGCCGCTTGCCGATGCACTGGTGAAGAAGGATGTTTGGATTGTCGGTGGCGATGGTTGGGCGTATGACATCGGTTTCGGGGGACTCGATCATGTCATCGCCAGTGGACGCAATGTCAATATTCTGGTGCTGGACACTGAAGTCTATTCCAACACCGGTGGTCAGATGTCCAAGTCAACGCCGCGTGCGGCAGTCGCCAAATTCGCAGCAGGTGGAAAACCTGTTGGGAAGAAAGATTTGGGGCTGATGGCGATGAGCTATGGCAACGTGTATGTTGCGCGCGTGGCGATGGGCGCGAAGGATGAACAGACCTTGCGCGCTTTCCTCGAAGCCGAGGCTTACGACGGTCCCTCGCTGATCATTGCCTACAGCCATTGTATCATGCATGGAATTGACATGAGCAGGGGACTGAGAGACCAGAAGGCTGCTGTTGACTCCGGTCAATGGTTGCTCTATCGCTATAACCCAACACGCACATCAGCGGGCGAAAATCCCCTGACGCTGGACTCGCATGCGCCCAAAATCCCGCTTAAAGATTATCTGCAAATGGAAACACGCTTCAAGATGCTCGAACTCAGCAAGCCAGAAGTGGCGAAAGTGCTGTTCGCGGAAGCGCAGAACGA